>FWPV01002852.1_pt1 | contig 40865 bp, 33 predicted proteins | sample 2228371 | NCBI WGS metagenome assembly FWPV01 (sample SAMEA103939776, study PRJEB20133) | metagenome
GGAATCGCCGCCTTCCAGTGTGGTGCGAATTTCATCAAAAAATGCATCCACGAAGTCTTTGGCTTCGCGCTTGTTCAGGCCCAGGCTGTCAAACAACATTTCAGCCAGTTCAGCCTTGGTCAGGGAGCCCGAGGCCAGACCGTCTTCAATCAGGTCCATGCGGTCAGAGCGGGCAGTCATTTCGTTGCTTCGGTCGTCGTTCAACACAAATTGATCCACAGTGAGTTCTACCTATTTATCAATATTTATCGCAAACGGGCCGCACAACGCTGGCCTGCCTGCTCAATCATTTTTTTCAACAAAGGCTCGATGTCTGCATCAGTCAAGCTGCGGTCGCTCGCTTGAAGGGTCAGCCTGAAAGCCAAACTTTTCTCATTTAGATTCAGACCCTTACCTTCTTCTTTCGGTACGAATTCATCGAAAAGGATAACCGATTTCAGCCAAGCAAGGTTGTCATCTTTCACTTCCGTGAATGCTTTTTTAAGTTGCGCAGCAGCAATATTTTGCTCTACTACAAATGCCAGGTCTCGAACTACAACCGGCTGCCTCGAAACTTCCTTGAAAGCAGGCAATTTACGGGTGTTCAAACCATCCAGCAACAACTCAAACACGATCGGAGCCTGTGGCAGATCGTATTCTTGGGCCAACCTGGGGTGCAGTTCACCGATAAAACCAATCGGTTGCCTGTTTACCAAAACGCGGGCACAGCGACCTGGATGCAAAGCTGGATGGGGGTTTGTAGCATCAAATGCTTCAAAATCCACCTTGCGACCATGCAACAGTTGCTCCACATCGCCTTTCACATCGAAAAAGTCGAGTGCACGGTTATTACTTGCGGCCCATTGCAATTGGTCTGCCAAGCCATACGCCAAACCGCCGAGTTTCCAGGTTTGCTTGAAGCCCGCGACGGTTTGTGCGCCGTCTTGCACTTTGTCGTCTTTCTCGAAAACGCGGGCCACTTCAAACACACGCAGGCGGTCTACACGATGACCCAAATTGTGTTTCAACACACCAGTCAGGCTGCCAATCAAGGTAGAGCGCATCACACTGAGGTGGCTTGCAATTGGATTGAGCAAGCGAACCGGGTTGGTATTCGCATTGAAATCTGTTTCCCACTGTTCGGGCGTGAAACTGTAGCTAACTACTTCTTGGTAACCCAGCGCAGCCACTTGACGGCGAATGGCATGGCGGCCAACTTTACCTTCAACAGCAGGCAGCATTTTCAGCTTGCCCATGGGTGCTCGCAAAGGCAGGCTGTCGTAGCCCACCACACGAATCACTTCCTCGATCAGGTCCTCTTCGATGTTGATGTCGAAGCGATAGCTGGGTGGGTTGACCACATAAGAAATCGCCTCTTTTCGCCCGTCGATCGCCTGCCCTTCAACGCTAAACTGGAAGCCCAGTTTGGTAAACACGTCTTTCACCTGCTCCACCGTAAATGGCATGCCGATCACCATTTCCGCGCGCGCATGGCGCAGCGTCACGGGCTTGCGTGCGGGCAGGTTCAACACCTGGTCCACCACTGGGCCGACCTGACCACCACAAATTTCCAGAATCAGGGCAGTGATGCGTTCGATGTGTTCAGGAATGGTCTGGAAGTCCACGCCACGCTCGAAGCGGTGTGAGGCATCAGACGAAAAATTGAATTCACGGGCACGGCCCACAATGGCGTCGGGATGCCAGAATGCCGCCTCCAAGAAAATATTGGTGGTACCTTCGTTCACTGCAGTGTGATCGCCGCCCATGATGCCAGCCAGCGCCTCCGGGCCATTGGCATCGCAAATCACACCCATGTGCGGCTTCAAGGCAACTTCCATCTCGTTGAGCAGCTTCAGTTTTTCACCTTCGCGCGCCCAACGCACGGTGAGTCCACCCTGCACTTTGTCCAGGTCGAATACATGGCTGGGACGGCCCAGTTCAAGCATCACGTAGTTGGAGATGTCCACCAGTGCGTTCAAGCTACGCTGGCCCGCGCCTTCCAGACGATCAACCATCCACTGAGGAGTTTTTGCATGGTTGTTCACACCGCGAATAACACGCCCTGCAAAGCGACCGCAAAGGTCCGTGTTTTCCACGGTAACGTCCAACACATCGCTAATGGTGGCGGTCACTGGTACCAACGAAGGTGGGTTCAAAGTTGCACCAGTGAGCGCGGCCACCTCGCGGGCCACGCCCCAAACGCTTAGGCAGTCGGCGCGATTGGGCGTCATTTTCAGGGTGAACTTCATCTCGTTCAGGCCGAGCAGTTCACGCACATTGCCGCCCACCGGGAATTCTTCGCTCAGAATGTGCAAACCATCAACATCGCTGGGCACACCCAGTTCTTTGCCAGAGCACAACATGCCACCGCTTTCAACGCCGCGCATTTTGGTGGGTTTGATTTTGAAACCACCAGGCAATTCGGCGCCAGGCAAAGCGCATGGCACCTTCAGCCCCTCGGCCACATTCGGGGCACCACATACAATTTGACGAACGTCGCCCTCGGCCACTTGCACCTGGCATACGCTCAAGCGGTCGGCATCCGGATGTTTGTCTTTTTTAACCACCAAGCCCACAACCACACCCGAAAATTCTGGTGCCAGGGGTTCCAGTTCTTCAACCTCGAGCCCCGCCATAGTGAGCTTGTCGCCCAACTCTTGCGTACTCAAGGGCGTGTTGACGAGTGACTTCAACCAGGATTCTGTGAATTGCATCTTTTAATATCCAAAACTGGTTTGGTTAAACGGAATTAACTTAATTGAATTGCTGCAGAAAACGAATGTCGTTTTCGTAGAACAGGCGCAGGTCGTTGATGCCGTAACGCAGCATAGTCAAGCGATCCGGACCGACACCAAACGCAAACCCTGTGTAGGTTTCAGGGTCAATGCCCACATGGCGTAACACGTTGGGGTGCACTTGACCGCAACCGGCAATTTCCAGCCACTTGCCCTTGTTGGGGCCGCTGGTAAACGCCATGTCGATTTCCGCAGAGGGTTCAGTGAAAGGAAAGAACGACGGACGGAAACGAATCGTGATGTCATCGGTTTCAAAAAAGGTTTTCAGGAAATCCATGAATACCGCTTTCAAATCGGCAAAGCTGACACCCACGTCAATCCACAACCCTTCAACCTGGTGAAACATGGGCGAGTGGGTAGCATCGCTATCAACACGGTACACACGGCCCGGCGCAATAATGCGAATGGGCGGAGTATTGGTTTGCATGTAGCGCACCTGCATTGGTGAAGTATGCGTACGCAGCAGGTTGCCGCCAGTGCCCTCAACATAGAAGGTGTCATGCATGGAACGCGCAGGGTGATTTTCCGGCGTATTCAATGCAGTAAAGTTGTGGAAGTCGGTTTCAATTTCAGGACCGTCGGCCAAATCAAAGCCAATGGTGGTAAAAATTTCTTCAATGCGCTCAAGTGTTCGCATGGCGGGGTGCAAACCGCCTGTGCCGCGCATGCGGCCGGGTTTGGTTACATCAATCGCTTGCGCCCGCAGTTTCGCCTGCATGGCGGCATCGGCCAGCGCTTGCCGTTTGGCATTCAACACAGCCTCAACCTGCTGTTTCAATTGGTTGATTTCCGCGCCACGGGTTTTCTTTTCCTCGGGCGACAGAGCGGCCATGCCTTTGAGCAACTCGGTGACTTTGCCCTGTTTGCCCAAAAATTGGGCCTTGATGTTTTCAAGGCTGGCTGGGTCTGTTGCCGATGACATGGCCTGTTCGGCCTCGGTAAGAATGGCTAAAAGCGAAGCATCCATGGGTATTGGGTCGATTCTTTTTGAGATTGGAACGGCTCGGAGTAGAGCCCTGAATTGTACCGCCAGAAAACAAAAACGGAGCCCGAGAGCTCCGTTTTGTTTAGTCTTTTCGCCAACTTAAGTGAAAAACCTCAGAGGCAACACTTGTGACAAAAATTTGACTTCGCTGGCGAAATTAAGCCTGCGCTGCGCGCACCTGACCCACGATGGCAGCGAACGCAGCCTTGTCGGTCACTGCCAGGTCAGCCAACACCTTGCGGTCCAGGCCAATGGCGGCTTTTTTCAAGCCATTGATGAACACGCTGTAGGTCATGCCGTGTTCACGCACTGCCGCGTTGATACGGGTGATCCACAGTGCGCGGAATACGCGCTTCTTGTTGCGGCGATCACGGTATGCGTACTGACCAGCACGCATCACCGCTTGCTTGGCAACGCGGAATACATTGTTACGACGACCGCGGAAGCCTTTGGCTTGTGCGATTACTTTTTTGTGACGGGCGCGAGCCGTTACACCACGTTTTACTCTAGGCATTTGTCACTCCTCCCAGTTATGCGTAAGGCATCATGTCGCGAACGCGACCGATGTCAGATTTGTGAATCGTTTCCATGCCGCGCAATTGACGCTTGCTTTTGGTCGTTTTCTTGGTGAGGATGTGGCGCTTAAAGGCGTGACCACGCTTGATCGATCCGCTTGAACGGACCAAGAAACGCTTGGAGGCGCTCTTTTTGGTCTTCATTTTGGGCATCTTGGTGCTCCTATACATGCTTGCAGGTGGCTTCGACGAAGCACTTTTCTAACCTGGTGGGCAATTCGCTGCGTTGTGTTGTCACACGCAATACAGCAAGCCCGCGATTATAACGCGGGTTTGCTGTTCTGGGCAATACTTTTGGAAAACGTCAGGCTTTCGGTAATTACTTCTTGCGCGGCGCAATCATCATGACCATTTGGCGACCTTCCATTTTGGGCATTTGCTCAACTACGCCAATCTCATCGAGATCGGTGCGAACACGCTCCAACAGTCGGGCCCCAATATCCTGGTGAGCCATTTCACGTCCGCGAAAACGCAAGGTCACCTTGCACTTGTCACCGTCTTCCAAAAAACGGGTCAAGTTACGAAGTTTCACGTTGTAATCGCCGTCGTCTGTTCCAGGACGGAACTTGATTTCCTTGATTTGAACTTGTTTTTGTTTGGACTTGGCCTCGGCAGCTTTCTTCTGCTCTTGGTAGCGGAACTTGCCGTAATCCATCAGCTTGGCCACTGGGGGCACCGCCTGTGGCGCAATTTCCACCAAATCCACACCGCCTTCTTCAGCCAAACGCAGGGCTTCTGATGTTTTAACGATGCCTAACTGCTCACCCTCAATTCCAATGAGGCGCACTTCGGGGATACGGATTTCCTCGTTAATGCGATTTTTCTTTTCTGCTACGATGTCTAGCCTCTTTCTTCTGGTTAAATAAAATCAGGCCCTGCTGTTGATTTCACCCAGCAGGCGCTGAATAAAGTCATCAACAGGCAAGGAGCCCAGGTTTTCATTGCCGCGCAAGCGCACGGCAACTTGGTTTGCATCACGTTCCGCATCGCCGATTACAGCGATATACGGGGTTTTCTGCATGGTGTGCTCACGGATTTTACGATTGATCTTTTCATTACGCAAATCCGCCTCAACCCTAATGCCTTGTTTTTTCAACATTTGCACCACATTGTGAGCGTATTCATTGTGCGCCTCGGTGATCGTGGCCACCACCACTTGCACGGGCGACAGCCACAAAGGCATGGCACCTGCGTGGTTTTCAATCAGGATACCGATGAAGCGCTCCATAGAACCCACAATGGCGCGGTGAAGCATCACAGGCACGCGGCGGCTGTTGTCTTCGGCCACATACTCAGCGCCCAGGCGGCCAGGCAACTGGAAGTCCACCTGAATGGTGCCGCACTGCCACGAGCGACCAATTGAGTCTTTCATGTGGTACTCAATTTTGGGGCCATAAAATGCGCCTTCGCCTGGTAGCTCAGTCCACTGAACGCCACAAGCTTTCAACGCTGCACGCAGGGAATCTTCAGCTTTGTCCCAGGTCTCGTCGGTACCCAAACGTGCCTCCGGGCGCAAGGCCAGCTTCACATTGATTTCATTGAAACCAAAGTCGGCATATACCTGCATGGCCACCTGGTTAAAGCGGGTGACCTCCTCTTGCACCTGGTCTTCAGTGCAGAAAATATGGCCGTCGTCTTGGGTGAAGCCGCGCACACGCATGATGCCGTGCAAGGCACCTGAGCTTTCATTTCGGTGGCACGCACCGAATTCACCATAGCGCATGGGCAGGTCACGGTAAGAACGCAAATCGCTCTTGAATACCTCAATGTGACCAGGGCAGTTCATCGGCTTTAAGGCGTAATCGCGCTTTTCCGACTCAGTGGTGAACATGTTTTCTTTGTAGTTGTCCCAGTGGCCCGACTTTTCCCACAACTTGCGGTCCAGAATTTGAGGGCAGCGAATTTCCTGATAATCGCCATCCACGTACACCTTGCGCATGTACTGCTCAACCTGCTGCCACAAAGCCCAACCCTTGGGGTGCCAAAACACCAAACCTGGCGCTTCGTCTTGCATGTGGAACAAATCCAGCTGCTTGCCCAGTTTGCGGTGGTCGCGCTTTTCAGCTTCTTCAAGGCGGTGCAGGTAGGCGGCCAGGTCCTCTTTTTTGGTCCAGGCTGTGCCATAAATACGCTGCAACATTTCATTGTTGGAATTGCCGCGCCAATAGGCACCAGCCACTTTCATCAACTTGAAGTGTTTCAGTTTGCCGGTGTTGGGCACGTGTGGACCACGGCACAGGTCAATGAACTTGCCTTCGCGGTACAGCGAAATATTTTCGTTGCTGGGGATGCTGGCAATAATTTCGGCCTTGTAGTGTTCGCCCTGGTCTTTGAAAAACTGCACGGCATCATCGCGCACCCATTCTTCGCGAGTAACTACTTCATCGAGCCTGGCCAACTCGGTCATTTTTTTCTCGATCGCTTCCAGATCTTCAGGGGTGAAGGGGCGCTCGTAGGAAAAGTCGTAGTAAAACCCGTCTTCGATCACAGGGCCAATGGTGACCTGCGCAGAGGGGAACAATTCCTTCACGGCATAGGCAAGCAAGTGGGCTGTGGAATGGCGGATCATGTCCAGCCCTTCTTCGTCTTTTTCAGTGACAATAGACAGGGAGGAGTCGTTTTCAATGGTGTAAGAGGTGTCAACCAGCGTGCCGTTCACCGTGCCGGCCAAGGCGGCTTTCGCCAAACCAGGGCCAATGCTGGCCGCCACTTGGGCGACTGTCACAGGGTGATCGAAAACACGTTCGGATCCGTCAGGCAGGCGGATAACTGGCATAAGTACTTCCCTTACGAATGTATGAGCTTGGATTGTTTTTCAGCAACCTTCTATTTTAGCGGGTTGGCGCAGCGATGGGGGCTGTGAAGTTGTCGAATGACCACAAAAGCTTGGGGATTTGGTTGGTAGGACCGACTGGAATCGAACCAGCGACCTCTGCCATGTCAAGGCAGCGCTCTAACCAGCTGAGCTACGGTCCTAAAGAAGAGTGCGAAATATACACCAGTGCGCCTGCGGGGGCAAGTCCAAACGCGCTTGACAAGACTTCTGACAAGAACTATTGTCATATTCAATTTTGCATGCCCCTCATTCACAAGGAAAACAAATGGCCATTAAAGTAAGCCCTCAATCGTTTGAATCCATGCGCAAAGTCATGAACGGCTTCTGGATTGTGGTTCCAGCCTATTTGTTGATCAGCCTTGTGATGCCTTTCCTGTTGGTTCTGGCCGCCCTGCTGTTGGTCGCACACACACTTGAGTTGCCAATTGCCTTCTTGCGACTGCGGGGCAAAAACCTGCCAGCCATGGAGGTGGTGTCAAAAACCTTGCTGTATGGCTTCACTTGGTGGCTGCCAAAAAGCCTGGAAGCAAAATAAAACAAGTCACACCACTTCTGAAGCAGCGGTTTTTTTGTCAAAAAAGAGTCATATAACTGTCACAAGGTAGTCAAATCGAGCGCGTTTAATGGGGCCATGACAAGAACATGGACATTAAAAATGCGCTCGAACCAGTTGAACTTCAAGCAGCAACTTGCCGAACAACTGTTTGCGAAAGCGACCACCGAACCACTCGTTGAGCCAACTGCTCAGCAGCATGCTGCTGAAGTTGACCCTGCCGCTGATGAGCAGGGCTCCAACAAATACCGCACCATCTGGATTTCAGACATTCACCTGGGTACACCCGGTTGCCAGGCAGACGCCCTGCTCCACTTCTTGAAACACAATGAAAGCGACACGCTTTACCTGGTGGGCGACATTATCGATGGCTGGCAGCTGCGCAAAAGCTGGTTTTGGCCGCAAAGCCACAACGATGTCATTCAAAAGGTGTTGCGCAAGGCGCGCAAGGGCACACAGGTGGTGTTTATTCCCGGCAACCACGACGAGGCCGCACGCCAGTTTGCTGGCATGACCTTCGGCGACATTCCAATTATGGAAAACGCAGTGCACGTGACCGCAGACGGCAAACGCCTGTGGGTGGTGCACGGTGATGAGTTTGACCAGGTGGTGCGCTATGCCAAGTGGCTGGCCTACCTGGGCGACACGCTGTACAACTTTGCGCTGACTTTGAACCGGGTGTTGAACAACATTCGAATCAAGCTGGGCTACCCATATTGGTCGCTGTCGCAGTTTTTGAAACAGCAAGTCAAAAACGCCGTGAACTTCATTCTTGAGTTTGAACACGCGCTAATTCACGAGGCCAAACACCGTGGCTACGACGGTGTGGTGTGTGGCCACATTCACAAAGCCGAGATTAAAGAAGTGGACGGCTTGCTTTACTGCAACGACGGCGATTGGGTTGAAAGCCTGACCGCGCTGGTTGAGCATCCCTGCGGAAAACTGGACATTGTTCACTGGCCACACCGTGACCTGCCGGTTCGCAAACAAAAAGCGCTTGTGCACACGGTAGCGGAGTAAACCACCATGCGAATTCTGATTGCAACCGACGCCTGGGCACCGCAAGTCAACGGTGTGGTGCAAACGCTGAGCCAGGTGGTGACACAACTAACCGCACAGGGCCACGAGGTACGGGTGATTCATCCGGGCTTGTTTAAAACCATTCCCTGCCCAACCTACCCTGAAATTCGACTTGCCTTGTGGCCTTTTACGCGCTTGCGTAACGAACTGGACCGATTCAAACCCCAGGCTGTACACATTGTGACCGAAGGGCCAATTGGCCTGGCCATGCGGCTGCTGGCGCATGGTCGCAAATTGCCCTTTACAACGGCCTACCACACCCAGTTTCCCGAGTATGTCAAAGCACGGTCGGGCATTCCGGTTCGCTTTACTGCCGCGCTGCTGCGCTGGTTTCACAAACCATCCCGTGCAGTGATGGTGCCCACTTTGTCGGTCATCAAAACATTGCAAGGCCGAGGCTTGAACAACTGCGTATTGTGGCAACGGGGTGTTGACTTGAAACGCTTCAATCCGGAACAATCGGCGGCCAGTAAGCACATGAGTTACAGCCCACGCGATTTACCCCATGACGATACTCAACAGGTTGAGTTACTGCGTCGATTAAATGAATGCAGCATTGAGAAACCCGTGTTTCTGTACGCAGGCCGTGTGGCCGTGGAAAAGAATCTGGACGCCTTTTTGAGCCTTGAACTGCCGGGTGAAAAATGGATTGCTGGAGACGGCCCAGCCCGCAAGGCGCTCGAGAAACAATACCCAGAGGCCAAATGGTTCGGCATGCTGAATCACGCGGCGCTTTCAGAGTTGTACAAACGAGCCGATGTGTTTGTGTTTCCCAGCATGACTGACACCTTCGGGCTGGTGCTGCTTGAAGCCATGGCCAGTGGCTGCCCCGTGGCAGCGTTCCCTGTGAACGGGCCGCTGGATGTAGTTGGTACTTCCGGCGCAGGCGTGCTGGACTGGAACTTGAAGACCGCTGCCATGGCCGCATTGAAAATTGAACGCGATGTGCCGTTGAAGCACGCCAGCACTTTTACCTGGGAAAATTGTGCTGAACAGTTTCAGGGCTACCTGGCCCCGATCGGGTTGACGAGCACTGCGCCCAAGACGCTGTCAGCCAACCCCAAGCCTTTGTCTAACCGCCCCTGAAGTCGATTGCCCTGCGAATTGCCTATAATAGGCCCTAAATAATAGGCACTAAGTGAAACCTCACAACTCATTCTCAGGAGCAATACAAATTGGGATTCCTAGCCGGTAAAAAAATTCTTATCACAGGCCTTTTGTCAAACCGTTCAATCGCTTACGGTATTGCCAAGGCCTGCCACGCGCAGGGTGCTGAACTGGCCTTCACTTACCAAACCGAGCGTTTCATTGACCGTGTTACAGACATGGCCGCCGAGTTCAACTCCAAGCTGGTGTTTCCGCTGGATGTGGCCGAGGACGCCCAAATTGAAAACCTGTTCACTGAACTGGCCAAGCACTGGGATGGTTTGGACGGTTTGGTACACGCCATTGGCTTTGCCCCGCGCGAAGCCATTGCAGGAGACTTTTTGGAAGGTATTTCGCGCGACGCATTCCGCATTGCGCACGACATTTCTGCTTACAGTTTCCCCGCCTTGGCCAAAGCAGCCTACCCGATGATGCAAGGCCGAGAAGGCGCCTTGTTAACGCTAAGCTACCTGGGCTCTGTTCGCATGGTACCGAACTACAACACCATGGGCTTGGCCAAGGCATCCCTGGAGGCATCGGTTCGCTACCTGGCGGAATCACTGGGTCCCAAAGGCATACGTGTGAACGGTATTTCAGCCGGCCCCATCAAAACACTGGCGGCAGCGGGTATCAAAGGTTTCAGCAAAATTTTGCACGCCGTTGAGGAAGCTGCACCCCTGCGCCGAAACGTGACCATTGACGATGTGGGTAACACGGCTGCCTTTATGTTGTCTGATTTGGCACGTGGCATTACCGCTGAAATTACCTATGTGGATGCGGGTTACAGCACGGTTGTAGGCGGCATGGCAGAGTAAGGCATCATCTCGGGTGAACCAACAGCACACAAGCTCAACGACCCTCGCAGTTGCGGGGGTTTCAAAAACCCTTGGTGGCGTAAAGCTGTTCACCGACGTCAGTCTTCAATTGCAACAGGGGCAGTCTCTTGCCGTGATCGGTGAATCGGGGTCAGGTAAATCCACCCTGCTTCATTTAATGGCCGGGCTGGACAAGCCTGACACTGGCGAGGTGTATTGGGCTGGCACTGCAATTCATACCTTGAACACCAATCAAATTGCAGGCAAACGGCTTCGGCACGTTGGGCTGGTGTTTCAGGCTTATTACCTGATGCCGCACCTAACCGCACAACAAAACGTTGAACTGCCGTTTTTGCTGGCGGGTGAACAACCGGACCATTCACGTTGCATACAGCTGCTGACGCAAGTGGGCATGGCGCACAAAGCGGGCAGCTACCCGCGCGAAATGTCGGGTGGAGAACAACAACGTGTGGCGATTGCACGCGCCCTTGCATTAAATCCGCCATTGATTCTTGCAGACGAACCCACAGGCAACCTGGACGAAGACAATGCCGAGCGAGTGCTGCAAGTGTTGCTTGACGCATGTTCAGCACAGGGATGCGCGTTGGTCATGGTGACCCATTCTGTAAAAGCTGCCAGCCATTTGAATCACCGCCTGAATTTGGCCGACCACCACTTGGCCGAATTCAACAAGGCTTGAACCATGGCGCTATCACCAAGCCTTGCTTTGAAACTGCAGTTGTTTTCTGGTGCCTTGCGCGATCAGCCGGTGAAATGGTTGATTGCAACGGTATCCATCGCAGTGGGTGTAGGGCTGGGGTTCGCAGTACACCTTATTCACAAACAGGCGCTTGATCAGTTCAACAACGGCGTGCGGCAATTCTCTGGTCAGGCTGATTTGCAGCTTTTGCCACACAGCGTTCTGCTGCCTGAAACAATCCTGGAACAACTTGCCGCCTTGCCTGAAGTGGCCGTGGCCTCGCCTGTTATTGACATCAATGTTCCCGTGCAGGGGTTCGACAAACCTGTGCGCTGGCTTGGGTTAGACGTATTCACGGCCGCAGCAGTCACACCCAACTTCATTGGGCAAAGCAGTGAAGAAACCGGCGACGCCGCACAACAGGGCGAAATTCCCCTGCTGAGCACCACCAACGTTTTTGTTAGCCCGGCCTTGAATGAAAAGCTGCCGAATGAACAAAACACGCTGACCACACTGCACAACAACACAAGCCAACAATGGCAAGTGGTGGGTACGGTGCCCGCAGCCGGTAGCGGGCAGCTGCTTGCGGTAGCAGACATTGCGACAGTGCAATGGCGCTTGGGCACCTTGGGGCAAATTTCCCGCGTCGATTTAAAACTTCAGGAAGGCGTGACCCCTGCCAGTTTTCAACGGCAGTATGGCGATGAATTTTCGAAGGTGGGCCGACTTGAAACTCCTGGTGAACAAGGCACACGTGGCGCCAGTGTGTCGCAGGCTTACCGCGCCAACCTGTCGATTTTGGCCATGGTGGCACTGCTCACGGGTGGCTTCTTGACTTTCTCCACACAAATGCTGGCCGTGGCGCAACGTTCACGCCAATGGGCGCTGTTGGCGGCCTTGGGTGCACGCGCTGGAGCACTGCGCATGCAGGTGTTGTTTGAATCAATGTGTTGCGGTGTGGTGGGTGGTGTGTTGGGTGTGGCATTGGGTTATGGCTTGTCCCTGGCCGTGGTGCATTATCTGGGTGTTGACCTTGGCGCAGGCTACTTTCAAACCACCCAAAGTACAGTGGCCTTGCCTCCTTTTGATGCCTTGTTGTTTGCTGGCTTTGGTGTAGTGGCTACCTTGTTGGGTGGTTTATCGCCCGCCTTGCAAACCGGTCAAATGGCCCTGCACCAGCGCCTGCGTGCGGGCACTGAAGAAGCGGGTCTGCAGTTTGCCAACAAGGCGCACTGGGTTGGCCTTCTGCTTTGCGGGGTAGCCGCTGCCTGCTTGTTTATTCCCCCTTACGGCAATATTCCAGTGGGTGGTTATCTGGCTGTGGCCTTTGGTTTGTTCGGTGGCATCGCCATGATTGGCCTGGTGGTGCGCGGGCTGATCAAACCACCCGCACAGCTTGCCCAATTGGCTGATCTCGCCAAATCGCGTTTGGCCAGCACCCCGAATTTACTGGCAGTAGGCTTGTCGGGCGTGGTGGCCAGTTTTGCACTGGTGGTGGCTATGCATGTGATGATTTACAGCTTTCGCCATTCGCTGGACAACTGGCTTACGCAAGTATTGCCCGCCCCCTTGTATGTAAAGCTGAACAGTACAAGCATCCCGGTGTTCCCCGATGCCTTTCAGCAAAAAGTGACTGAACTGCCTGGTGTAGATTTGGTTGAATTTTGGGGACAGCAATCGATTGTCCTCGACCCGAAAAGGCCAGCAGTTGAACTAATTGCGCGGCCAATTTCAGTTCAGGCTGCCGCCCAGCGCCTGCCCATGACCGGCAATACAATCGACAAGCCCAAAGCGGGTACACTTCCCGTGTGGGTCAGTGAACCCATGACCGATTTGTATGGTCTGCAAGCCGGTAGCACACTTGAACTGCAACTGGACCAAGGTGTGCGAGTACCCACCACAGTGATGGGCGTGTGGCGCGACTACACCCGCCAGCACGGCGCAATTGTGCTGCCCAAGGCAGAGCTGCTGAACCAATTCAATGTGCAATTCAAAGACACGCAAGGCGCAGTTTGGCCACAAGAAAATGTCGCTGTAAAAGAGATGGTGGCACGCATTGAACAGGCTGCCAGTACCACAGCGCTTGCGCAAAAAATTGACTTTGCTGAACCCGGTGAAATCCGACAACTGAGCCTGGATATTTTTGATCGCAGCTTTGCCGTCACCTACCTGCTGGAAATTGCGGCTGTGGTGATTGGCCTGTTTGGCGTGGGTACCACGTTTTCGGCCATGGCTCTGCAACGCAAGCGCGAATTCGCTTTACTCGGTGCCATGGGCGCGAGCCCAAACTGGATTTTGAAACTGATTGCGCGTGAAGCACTGATTGCATCGGCCGTGGCCGCTCTGGTGGGTTTGATGATTGGTTTGGCATTTGCTGCCATTTTAATTTTTGTGGTGAACCCGCAATCTTTCCACTGGACCATGGAATGGTTCACCCCTTGGCGAGATTTGACAGCCATGGTGTTGGTGCTGGTTGCCATGAGCAGCGCCACTGTCGCACTGGCCTTGCGCAACAAACTCGGCACGCACTTGGTTGAGCAATTGAAAGAGGACTGGGCATGAAGCGGCGCGATTTGTTGAAAGCAAGCCTTGGCCTGCCGTTGTATTCGCACACGGGCTTTGCGCTGGCCGAACGAGGCTTGCAGCGGGTGTATGCCCAACCCAATGTAAACATGCCGCCCACCCTGCCCCGTGACCATGGCGCACATCCTGCGTTCCGAACCGAGTGGTGGTACTTCACAGGCTGGTTTGAAAACCCGGAACTGGACCAACCTTTGGGTGTGCAAATTACCTTTTTCCGGTCAGCCCCCAATGTGAATGTATTAAACCCCAGCGCATTTTCACCCACGCAATTGTTGTTTGCCCATGCCGCAGTGGCAATTCCTTCAGTCGGCAAGCTGAAGCACGATCAAATTATTCGCCGTGCGGGCAGCGGTGGCGCCTTGATTCAAAGCACCAATCAACAGGTATTGAACATTCAAATGCCGGGCTGGCAGTTGCAAAGCGCTCAAGGCGAACAGTGGCAATGCAAAATCCAGACCCCGCAATTGGGCATGGACCTGCGCATCGAACAAACTCAGGCGCCTTGGATGCAAGGCCTGAATGGCTATTCACAAAAAGGCCCCAAAGCCGAGCAATCGAGCTACTACATCACACTGCCCCACATGCGCAGCCAAGGCACTGTTCGCGTTGAGGGTAAAACATTGCCCCTGCAAGGCAGCTTCTGGATGGACCATGAATGGTCGAGCACCGTGCTGGCACCAAATGCCCAAGGCTGGGACTGGGTTGGTTTGCATGGCGAGCAAGGTGAATCCCTGATGGCATTTCAAATTCGCGACCGCGACAACACCAAACCACCCGTGTGGACCCATGCGGCTCTTCGACAAGCCGACGGCAAAGTTCGTAATTTTAGCCAAGTGAAATTCGAGGTGCTAAAACGCTGGAAATCCACACGAACCGGCATTGAATACCCGGTTTCCCAGCGACTTTTGCTGGACGATCTGGTGTTTGAACTTCAGCCCCTGTTTGATGATCAGGAACTGGACGCACGCGCCAGCACTGGCACGCTGTATTGGGAAGGCGCAGTGCGCGTGAAAAGCGGCAATGCTTCAAGCAATACTTCACCCTGGGGACGCGGCTACCTCGAAATGACGGGGTATGATCGCCCCATACAACTTTAAGCCACGCACGCAACACTGAATGAGCAACACCAACAAACTTCAAACGCTGGGTTCAACCCTGGCCTCCTTGGTCAGCCCCCACAAGGCTTGGGCTTTTGCCGCGCTTGGCGCTTTGCTGCTGGGTTCGGCCATGTCGCTGACCATGCCGATCATGTTTCGCTGGCTGATCGACAGTGGTTTTCTCGCAGGTGAAAACCCGGAAGGCATGAACAGCGCCTTTGCTTACCTGCTGATACTGGTGTTTGTTCTGGCCATGGCCAGTGCGCTGCGGTTTTACCTGGTCACCACGCTGGGCGAACGCATTTCTGCAGATTTACGCAACCGCGTTTACAGCCACTTGCTGGTGCAACGTCCTGAATTTTTTGAAACCTTAAAGGTTGGTGAAGTTTTGTCTCGCCTGACCGCTGACACCACGCTGATTCAAACCCTGATTGGCAGCAGTCTGTCATTCTTTTTGCGCAACAGCCTGACTACACTGGGCGGCCTGGTGATGCTTCTGCTGACCAGCCCATTGCTTTCAGGTGCTGTGCTGTTGTTGGTTATTGTGGTGATGGTGCCGGTGGTGATATTGGCACGCAGGGTTCGCAAATTGTCGCGGGCCAGCCAAGACAAACTGGCCGACAGCAGCGCGATTGCACAAGAGGTTTTGAACCAGATTACCACCGTACAAGCCTTCAATCAGGAGCACACCGAGGCCTCAAAATTCACCACCTCCAGTGAGCAAACTTACCAAACCGCGCGCAGGCGCACCGTGAACCGTTCCGCTTTGTTGTTTGTTGCGATCGGCCTTGCGTTCGCAGGCCTGGTGGTGGTGTTGTGGATGGGCGCAAAGGCAGTGGCCAGCGGCGAAATGAGCGCGGGTGAACTGGCCCAGTTTGTGATGTACGCGGCCTTTGTGGGCGCCGGTTTCGCTGCGTTATCGGAGGTACTCGGTGAATTTCAGCGTGCAGCAGGTGCGGCCGAGCGCCTGGTTGAGCTGCTCAATCTCGACACGACCATTCACAAACATGGCCTTCCGCCACCTGCGAAACAGGGTGGCTTTTTGATCGAATTCAGTCATGTTGATTTTGCCTATCCTTCAGCGCCGGAAAAATTCATTCTTCAAGATTTCAACTTGAGTATTCAGCGCGGCGAAACCCTTGCCGTGGTTGGCCCCTCGGGTGCAGGAAAATCTACCCTGTTCAGCCTGTTGCTGCGATGGTACGACGTGAAGCAGGGGCAGATTTTAATTGAAGGCAAGGCACTGGAAAGCCTGCACCTGGAACAGTGGCGAGCCAATTGCGCCTATGTGGCTCAAGAAGCGGTTATTTTCTCAGGCAGCCTGCAAGACAACGTAAGGTACAGCAAACCCAACGCCACCGCAGAGGAAGTTGACAAGGCACTGGCCGACGCAGCGGCCACCAATTTTGTGCACCGAATGCCAGAGGGTTTGAATACCAATGTAGGTGAAAAAGGGGTGCGCCTGAGTGGCGGAGAACGTCAACGGGTATCGATTGCCCGCGCAGTTCTTCGTGATGCCGGTTTGCTGTTGCTGGATGAAGCCACTGCCAGCCTGGATGCGGAAAGCGAGCAATTGGTGCAACAAGCGATCGAGAAAAGCCGACACGGCCGAACTACCCTGATTATTGCCCACCGGCTGGCTACCGTAATGGCTGCTGACCGAATTGTGGTGATGAATGAAGGCAAAATTGTCGAGATGGGTACCCACAAGGATTTGATGGCGCGGCAAGGTTTGTATGCCAAGTTGGCATCTCTTCAGTTCATCCATGAAAATGCGCAGAAAGTGATGGCTTGAATTTTCCGGGTTCGCAACGTTTGGGCTTTCCAACAAGGTAAACTTAACAGACTAACGACCCCCCGGAATTTGCAGCGAAATCAACATGCAACAGTACCTTGACTTGATGCAGCACGTGCTGGACCACGGCACCGATAAAATGGACCGCACCGGCACGGGCACTCGTTCCGTATTTGGTTACCAAATGCGTTTCAATTTGCAAGATGGTTTCCCCATGGTGACCACCAAGAAGCTGCACACCCGCTCAATCATTCATGAGCTGCTGTGGTTTTTGATGGGCGACAGCAACATTCGTTACCTGAAGGAAAACGGCGTCAGCATTTGGGATGAGTGGGCCGATGAGAATGGTAACCTGGGCCCCGTGTATGGTGTGCAATGGCGCAGCTGGCCCACAGCAGACGGTCACCACATCGACCAAATTTCACAATTGATGCAGCAGATCAAGAAAAACCCCGATTCGCGCCGTCACATTGTGAGTGCCTGGAACGTGGCTGAAATCAACAACATGAAGCTGCCACCCTGCCATGCACTGTTCCAGTTCTACGTGGCAGACGGTAAGCTGAGTTGCCAGCTGTACCAGCGCAGTGCCGATATTTTCCTCGGTGTGCCCTTCAACATCGCCAGCTATGCCCTGCTCACCCACATGGTGGCCCAACAGTGCGATCTTGAGGTTGGTGATTTTGTATGGACAGGTGGCGATTGCCATTTGTACAGCAACCACATGGAACAGGTGGCCGAACAACTAAGCCGCAAACCACACCCGCTGCCCACACTGCAAATCAAACGCAAGCCTGAAAGTATTTTCGATTACAAGTTCGAAGATTTCGAAATTCTGAATTACACTTGCCACCCGCACATCAAAGCGCCAGTGGCGGTATAAGGTATGAAAGTATCCATTGTGGCCGCAGTGGCCAAAAACGGCATTATTGGCATCAACAACAGCCTGCCTTGGCACTTGCCCGAAGACCTTGCTTTCTTTAAGCAGACTACTTTGGGCTGCCCGGTGCTGATGGGCCGAAAAACCTATGAATCCATCAACCGCCCTCTGCCTGGGCGCTTGAACGTGGTGTTGTCCAGCAATGCATACTGGAAACCCGCACCCACCAAAGATGGCGCGCCGCGCAGCGTGATTGCGTACCCTGCAGCGCTACCCGAGGGCGGTGCCACTCAAATTGCGACCGCCGCGAACCTGTCCGATGCACTGAATTGGCTTTCCAGCTTTAAACAGGTATTTTTGATTGGTGGAAGCAATTTGTATGAGCAGGCCTTGGCTCAAGACCTGGTTGACGAATTGATACTGACCGAGATTCATCAAAGCTTTGAAGGCGATGCCAGCTTTCCCCAATGGAATCGCCAGTTGTTCAGGGAAGTTGAACGGATTACCAATACAGCAACCCCGGAACGCGCGTGGGGCTTTGATTTTGTAAAATACGCAAAAGTAAATTAACTATCCGCGAAGAATTAAACCCAGGAATTAGGCCCACAAGGGGTTAGAAGGAGTAAAAAAATGGCACGTACAGTAAACTGCATCAAGTTGGGCAAAGAAGCAGAAGGTTTGGACTTTCCTCCCGCACCCGGTGAGTTGGGCAAGAAAATTTTTGAGAATGTGTCCAAACAAGCTTGGCAAGACTGGTTGAAACACCAAACCATGCTGGTGAACGAGAACCGCCTGAGTCTGGCGGATGCTCGAGCCCGTAAGTACCTGATGGAGCAAATGGAAAAGCACTTCTTCGGTGATGGTGCCGAACAAGCTGCCGGTTATGTGCCGCCCAACAACTAAGCGGCAACCAGTCAAACACACGACTCACAGCACATCAAAAAGCCCCTGAACACAGGGGCTTTTTTTCTTGCGCCAGCCGTTGCATACTGAAACCGTCAACCGGAGTTTTCAGCATGACCAGCTTCCAAGACAGCGTGCTGTTTCGCTACTTTTTCTTTCACTGGCTGTTTCGCGATGCCAGCGTGAACGAGTTGTATCAACGATCTGCAGCAATCGCTCACAACAAAGCCAACCGACACCACTTGCTGGCTTATTTACGCCGCTGGATTGCGTTAACTCTGCTGATGTACTTCGCCGGAATCATGCTTGAGCAAGTTAATACTCTGGCTTGCGTATTGTTCTACACGATCGCAGCTTTATGTACTTGCAATATTGCAAAAATCACAGTGGCGTGGATTTTTCTAGGCAAGCCCCAGCTTTAGCTCAAACAATCAGTTTCCTGAGGCTTCCTGCGCAACTGCCTCCGGGCCTTGATGGCGAACATCACGACCTTTGACCATGTACACCACATGTTCAGACATGTTCTTGGAGTGATCACCAATCCGCTCAATTGCTTTTGCGATGAACAAAATCTCGATGGAGCGGGAAATGGTTCGGGGATCTTCCATCATGAAAGTGATCAGTTGGCGCAATATCGCCTTGAATTCATCATCAACTTCAATGTCGGCCTTCACCACTTCCGCTGCAGACACTGCATTCACGCGAGCATAAGAATCCAATACCTTGCGCAACATGGCAATTGCATTGCTGGCAATACGGTGCAAATCAACTTTAGGCACGAAATGCTTGCCCGCATCGGCAATCATCATGCCCATGCGGGCCACTTTTTCGGCTTCATCACCAATTCGTTCAAGGTCACGAATCATTTTAATGGCCACGATGACAGAACGCAGGTCAACAGCGGCAGGCTGACGACGGGCCAGAATGTGATTGCACAGTTCGTCGATCTCAAGTTCGATGTCGTTGACTTCTTTTTCACGACGAATCACATCTTTGAAAATCTGGGTATCGGCAGCGCCCAAACCCTCGATGGCTGACACGATCTGATTCTCCACCAGGCCGCCCATCTGTAGAACGCGAGTGCGCAGCGACTCCAGTTCGGCGTCGTACTGTTTGGAGGTGTGTTCAGTCATTTGTCTTCCTTACCGGATAATTGTTGTAACAATGCAATGTGGCACAGACACATGACAAGAATTTGTCAAAGCTCCGCAAGCATTCACTTTATTCTGCCATGTTCTGCACAATTATTCAGGTCTTCGTCCCGCCTGTATGCGGGATTAAAGGGTTTTTATGCCTTCAGCTGTCGCAATTAGCACCACGTCTGCCTTACGAATGGCAAAAAGCCCGTTGGTCACAACGCCTGGCCAGTGATTAATCTCTTTTTCCATGGCAACCGGGTCGGTAATTTTTAAGCCAGCCACATCCAGAATCACATTGCCATTGTCAGTTGTAAATCCTTCACGCAACTTCACTTGACCGCCCATGGCTGTCAGCTTGCGAGCAATCGCATTGCGCGCCATAGGCAACACTTCAATCGGCAAAGGAAATGCCCCCAATACTTGCACCAATTTGGATTGGTCAGCGATGCACACAAACCTGTCTGAAATATCCGCCACAATTTTTTCGCGGGTGTTGGCACCACCACCACCTTTGATCAAACAATTGGCTGGGTCTACTTCATCAGCCCCATCCACATAAACCGACAGGCTTTCAACGTCGTTCATATCAACAATTGGAACACCTATTTCACGTAGCTTTTTCTCAGACCGTACCGAAGAAGACACTGCGCCTTTGAGTTGAATACCTGACTCAGCCAAAGCATCAATAAAACAATCCACCGTTGAACCTGTACCCACGCCCAGGACCGTGCCGGGTTGAACATAGGCAAGCGCGGCCTTGGCCACCATTTTCTTAAGCGTTAAAGCGTCCATGAGATGTTTGTCATTCCTGAGAGATTTTGATTGAACTGGCGAATAAGCCGTATTTTAAAGGTAGATGCCTTGCACAAAAGAAAAAACCAACCGCACGCAGTTGGTTTTTCCAGGCATCACGACAAAAGCAATGCACTCACTTCTTTTTCTGGGCGGGTAAATCAGTACATACGCCTTTGTACACTTCAGCAGCCATGCCCACACTTTCACACAAGGTTGGGTGTGGGTGAATTGTTTTACCAATATCGACTGCATCAGCACCCATTTCAACGGCCAGGCATACTTCGCCGATCAAATCACCAGCATTCATGCCGACTATGCCCCCACCCACCACACGCTTGGTTTCTTCATCAAACAACAGTTTGGTGAAGCCATCGTCAGCGTTGTTGGCGATCGCACGGCCAGAAGCCGCCCATGGGAATACAGCCTTACCCACTTTAATGCCCTGGTCTTTGGCTTGGTCCTCAGTAAGACCAACCCAAGCCACCTCGGGATGCGTATAGGCCACACTTGGAATAACCCGTGCATCGAAAAACGCTTTTTCATCCGCAGCGGCCTCGGCAGCAACATGGGCTTCATGCACAGCCTTGTGCGCCAACATGGGTTGCCCCACCACATCGCCAATTGCGAAAATATTGGGTACATTGGTGCGCATTTGCTTGTCTACGGGAATGAAGCCACGGTCAGTAACGGCGACACCTGCATTCTCGGCACCAATTTTCTTGCCATTGGGCGTGCGCCCAACCGACACCAGCACCATGTCATAGAGCTGGGGCTCTTTCGGGGCTTGTTCACCTTCGAAGGTCACCAAAATGCCCTTCTTCGTGGCCTCGACACCCACGGTTTTGGTTTTCAGCATGATGTTGTCAAAACGCGGTGCGTTGCGCTTTTGCCAGACTTTCACCAAGTCGCGGTCAGCGCCCTGCATCAGGCCATCCAGCATTTCAACCACATCCAGACGGGCACCCAAGGCCGAGTACACCGTGGCCATTTCAAGGCCGATAATGCCGCCACCTATGATCAACATGCGTTTGGGAACAAACGGCAGTTCAAGCGCGCCGGTTGAATCAACAATGCGCGGATCTTCAGGAATGAAAGGCAAATGCACTGGCTGTGAACCTGCGGCAATAATTGCCTTGTTGAACTGAACAACTTGCTTGGTGCCATCAGCTGCGGTCACTTCAAGGTGATTGGCACTCAGGAAGCTGCCCACACCCTGAATTGTTTTTACCTTGCGGCCTTTGGCCATGCCAGCCAGCCCACCGGTAAGCTTGCCGACCACGCCCGCTTTGTGCGCACGTAACTTATCAAGATCAATTTTCGGCTTGGCAAAGGCAATGCCGTGCTCGCCCATGTGCTGTGCTTCTTCCAACACTTGTGCCGTGTGCAACAGTGCTTTGGAAGGGATACAGCCCACATTCAGACACACACCACCCAGGGTGCTGTAGCGTTCCACCAAAATTGTATTCATGCCAAGGTCGGCACTGCGGAAAGCGGCGGAATAACCACCAGGGCCTGCGCCCAACACCAACACTTCACAAGTGTGGTCAACTTGACCGCTGTAGCTGCTGGCTGGGCCGGCAACTACCGCAGGTGTCGATTGCGCTGGCGCAGCGGGCTTGGACTCAGCTGCGGGCGCAGATGCAGGTTTCGATTCGGCAGCAGGGGCTGAAGCTGCAGTAGCTCCACCGCCACTGATTTCACAAATCTCGCTGCCCTTGGACACCTTGTCACCCACTTTCACGAGCAGCTTGGTGACCACACCATCGTCAGAGGCTGGAATTTCCATGCTGGCCTTGTCGGATTCCACCGTGATCAAAGATTGCTCCTTGCTCACCTTGTCGCCAACTTTGACCAACACTTCAATAATTTCTACAGAATCAAAATCACCAATATCAGGAACGATCAGTTTCATGAGTTCATCCCCTTACAACAGCACTTTGCGCATGTCGGCCAATACGCCAGCAAGCTCAGTGGTAAATCGGGCCGCCATGGCGCCGTCGATGACACGGTGGTCGTAACTCAAACTCAAAGGCAACATCAAGCGAGGCTCAAATTCCTTTCCATTCCACACGGGCTTCATGGCCGATTTGGACAAGCCCAAAATAGCCACCTCTGGTGCATTGATAATGGGTGTGAACATGGTTCCGCCCACGCCGCCCAGCGACGACACTGTAAAGGTGGCGCCTTGCATATCAGCACCTTTCAACTTGCCATCACGAGCCTGAGCTGACAATTCGCCGAGTTCGTTGGCAATTTGCGCGAAGCCTTTTTGATCAACGCCCTTGATTACCGGTACCACCAAACCATTTGGCGTGTCGGCAGCAAAACCAATGTTCCAGTACCTCTTCACAATCAATTTGTCGCCCGCTTCATTCAGCGATGCATTGAAGGCGGGGTATTTTTTCAGCACCGCCACACAAGCCTTCATGACGAAAGCCAACATGGTCAGCTTGACGCCTTGCTTGGCCAGCGCGGTGTTGGTGTCTTTGCGGAATTGTTCAAGATCAGTAATGTCGGCTTCGTCGAACTGCGTCACGTGCGGAATCATGACCCAGTTGCGGTGCAAGTTCGGGCCAGACAACTTCTTGATTCGCGACAGTTCCTGTTCCTCGATTTCGCCAAATTTGGTGAAATCGACTTTGGGCCATGGCAACAAATCGAGGCCAACGCCACTACCGCCTTTGACTGCACCAGCAGATGCAGAACCTACTCCTGCCACAGCTGCCTTTACGAAGTTGCGAACATCGTCAGGTGTAATACGACCTTTGGGACCAGTGCCTTGCACGGTGGTCAAATTCACACCCAACTCACGCGCGAATTTACGAACCGATGGGCTTGCGTGCGGCGCATTAACCGATGCAGCAGTTGGGTTGTGTGGTTCGGCGGCCGCAGGCGCAGAGGCCGCTGCAGGTGCAGTAGTGGGTGCAACCTTTGCCTCCACAGCAGGGGCTGCGGCGGCTGCGGGTGCTGATTCAGCTTTTGGAGCCTCTGCTTTGGGTGCAGGCTCAGATGCCGCGGGTGCCGCAGCCGCAGCACCGCCCGCAGCGGGTTCCAGAATCAGCATCAAAGTGCCTTCTTTCACCTTGTCGCCAATTTTTACTTTCATTTCTTTGACCACGCCAGCTTGCGGGCACGGAATTTCCATACTGGCTTTGTCAGATTCAACGGTGATGATGGATTGCTCCGCCGCCACTGTGTCGCCTGCTTTCACCAGTACTTCGATAATTTCCACCCCGTCAAAATCGCCGATGTCGGGTACCTTGATTTCGATTGTCATGACTATCGTCCTTTTTATGCGTAGGCTGGGTTGGGCTTGTTGGGGTTGATGCCGTATTTCTTGATTGCTTCACCCACGGTGCTCAGTGGAATGTCGCCCTGATCGGCCAAAGCCTTCAGTGCAGCAACGGTTACGAAATGACGGTTTACCTCAAAATGCTCACGCAACTTGGAGCGGAAATCGGAACGACCAAAACCATCGGTGCCCAGAACTTTGTACTCACGGCCCTTGGGCATGAATGGGCGAATTTGGTCTGCAAACAACTTCATGTAGTCGGTAGAAGCCACAATCGGACCTTCGGTTTTGGCCAACATTTTTTCAACATAACTTTGCTTGGACTTCTGCTCGGGATGCAGCATGTTTTCACGCTCCACATCCAGACCTTCACGGCGCAGTTCGGTGAAACTTGTGACTGACCACACATCGGCTGCAATACCCCAGTCTTTTTCCAGCAACTCGGCTGCTTCCAGCGATTCACGAAGAATGGTGCCTGAGCCCAACAGCTGAACACGCTTTTTGCCAGCCTTCTTCAGGGTAGATTCGCGGCACACATACATGCCTTTCAAGATGCCTTCTTCAGTACCCTTTTTCAGGCCAGGCTGTGCGTAGTTCTCGTTCATTACGGTGAGGTAATAAAACACGTTTTCCTGGTCTTCAACCATGCGCTTCAAGCCGTGCTGAATGATCACAGCCAGCTCATGAGCAAAAGTGGGGTCGTAGCTGACGCAGTTAGGAATGGTTGAGGACAGAATATGGCTGTGGCCATCTTCGTGCTGCAAACCTTCGCCGTTCAGGGTTGTGCGACCTGCCGTGCCACCCAGCAGGAAACCACGCGCCTGCATATCGCCCGCAGCCCAGGCCAAATCGCCCACACGCTGGAAACCGAACATGGAGTAGTAAATGTAGAACGGAATCATCACGCGGTTGTTCGTGGAGTACGACGTGGCCGCAGCGATCCAGGAACTGAACGCGCCGGCCTCGTTAATGCCCTCTTCCAGAATTTGGCCAGCTTTGTCTTCGCGGTAGTACATCACCTGGTCTTTGTCGACTGGCTCGTACAACTGGCCCTGTGAGGAATAAATACCCAACTGGCGGAACATGCCTTCCATACCAAAGGTACGGGCCTCATCAGGCACGATCGGCACAATACGCTGGCCAATTTCCTTGTCGCGAACAAGTGCGGTCAACACACGCACAAATGCCTGCGTGGTTGAAATTTCACGGCCTTCCTTGGTGGGTTCAAGCACGGCCTCGAATGCATCCAGGCCAGGCACTTTCAGCTTTTCATCGGCCTCACGGCGGCGCTTGGGCAGGTAGCCACCCAGGGCTTGGCGACGCTCATGCAGGTATTTGATTTCTGGCGCGTCATCGGCGGGCTTGTAGAAAGGCACATCTTCAATAATGTCGTCGGACACTGGAATATTGAAACGATCGCGGAACTCCTTGATCGACTGAATGTCCAGTTTCTTCTGCTGGTGGGTGGTGTTCTTGCCCTGACCCACTTTGCCCATACCAAAACCTTTTACGGTTTTCGCCAAGATTACGGTCGGCTGCCCCTCATGTTTCATGGCAGCATCGTATGCGGCATGTACTTTGTGCGGGTCGTGGCCACCACGGTTCAAGCGCCAGATGTCCTCGTCAGTCATGCGGGCAACCATTTCCAGCAACTTGGGGTGCTTGCCAAAGAAGTTCTTGCGCACGTAAGCACCATCGTTGGCCTTGCAGTTCTGGTATTCACCATCGACCATTTCCAGCATCACTTTGCGCATCAGGCCGTCTTTGTCGCGGGCCAGCAATTCATCCCAATAGCCGCCCCAGATCACCTTCAACACGTTCCAGCCTGAACCGCGGAATTCGCCTTCAAGTTCCTGAATGATTTTGCCGTTGCCGCGTACCGGGCCATCCAGGCGCTGCAGGTTACAGTTGACCACGAACACCAGGTTGTCCAGCTTCTCGCGCGCGGCCATGCCGATCGCGCCCAGTGATTCGGGTTCGTCCATTTCACCATCGCCGCAGAACACCCAGACTTTTCGCTTGGACGTGTCGCAAATGCCCCGTGCGTGCAGGTACTTCAAGAAGCGGGCCTGATAAATACCCATCAATGGGCCAAGACCCATTGACACAGTCGGGAACTGCCAGAAGTCGGGCATCAACTTGGGGTGTGGGTAGCTGGACAGGCCTTTGCCATCAACTTCCTGACGGAAATTGTTGAGCTGGTCTTCAGTCAAACGCCCCTCAAGAAAAGCGCGTGCGTAAATACCGGGTGATACGTGGCCCTGAAGGTACAACAGGTCGCCACCGTGGTTTTCATCTTCAGCATGCCAGAAGTGGTTGAAACCAACGCCCAGCATGGTGGCAAGAGACGCGAATGACGCAATATGACCCCCCAGGTCACCGCCATCGGGAGGGCTTTTCTTGTTGGCGCGCACCACCATGGCCATGGCATTCCAGCGCATCCAGGAGCGAAGACGTTCTTCGTATTCCATATTGCCCGGGCAGCGGGTTTCGAGGTGCACGGGAATGGTGTTCACATACTCGGTATTGGCCGAAAACGGAATAAACGCACCACTCAGGCGCGCTTTTGCAATCAGTTGTTCGAGCAAGTAATGCGCGCGCTCCGGGCCTTCGCGTTCAAGCACGGCCTCCAGGGCATCTAGCCATTCTTGGGTTTCTTGGAAATCGGGATCGTCCGATCCTGGAAAATTGAGTTGCGCTGACATTGCTTCCTCCTTGGGTCTCTGGGTTCTTTTTCAGAAGTACGAGCTTTTGGCTGTATTTCCTGTTGATATTAGAGTATCACACCTAATTCAGAAAGTTTCAAATGATGATTTACGTTTTCATATTGTGGAATATCTAAGGATTTTCCCGAATCCCCCTGAATCCAGTCCACCCACTCGCCTGCTTGTTTTGTACACTTCTGTCATCTTCTGGAATTCGAGACCTATTCGACCGTGCGCCTCAGCGACCAACCCCGTACAAGCCCCTTGGTTTGGGCCACCCCGCTGGTGGGCATCATTTTGTTTTTGCTCGCCATGGGCGCGTTCTTCTACACCTTGCATTCAGAGGACCAGAACCAAACGCAATTGAGAGTTATCCGTGATGTAGAACTTGCACGGCAAACGATTCGAACCCGCTTGCTGGCCTCGCAAGAACGACTGAACCAGATCGCACGAGGATTTGAGCAAAACAGCAACGATGTTGAGGGTTTCCGTTTGTCGGCCCAGGCACTGCTCAATGAGTTTCAGGAAGTCAGCAGCGTACTGATCATTGATGAGGAAAGGCGGGTGACCAATTTGGCCCTACCTAATTTGCGTTCGTCAGAGGTGCTTCATCCCCTATATCAAACCATTGAAGATGCAGAAAGCTATTGGGCTTTCAACACGGCCCGAGAAACCCGATTACCGGTTTTTTCAAGGCCGTTTCTTGACCCGTCCGGCAAGGTATTCATCGAAGTACACAGCCCTATTTTCAGCAAAGGGGATTTCATTGGCACGGTGGCGGCTACCATGCCTTTGGGTTCGCTGCTGAATGATGCCGTACCGGATTCGTTTGTTCAGCTATACCTGGTCAGCATTGTCGATGGCGGCGGCAACCCGGTTGCTTCCAATGTCAGCCGGTCTATCGACAATGCAAAGTTAAGCCACGAAGTTCCGCTAGACCCGCCCGGGCATGGCCTTAAACTACGTGCGGTGCTCTACAAAACCAACACCGAGTTGTTTTCCAACATGCTCGCATGGGCTGTGTTTGGGCTTTCACTGGTGATTGTATGGAGTTTTATTTTGTTGTTTCGGCATGCGAAACTTCGCAGCCAGGCAGAAAAGCGTTTGCTTGCTGAAACCAAGTTTCGACGCGCTATGGAAGACTCTGTGGTTACCGGCATGCGGGCCATCGACATGCAAGGTCGCATTACCTATGTGAACCCCGCTTTTTGCAGGATGACTGGCTACAAGGAATCGGAGCTGGTGGGAATGGCGCCTCCATTCCCCTATTGGCCCGATCGATCCTACGAGGAACAACAAACCAATCTGGACCTGATTCTCTCGGGCAATGCGCCGCAAAAGGGCATTGAAGTTCAGGTACGCAGGCGCGATGGCAGTGTGTTTGACGCACGTATGTACGTGTCACCCTTGGTGGACAGTGAAGGTCAGCAAAGCGGCTGGATGACCTCGATGACCGACATTACCGAGCCGCGTCGAATTCGGGACGAACTGGCAGCGGCCCACCGACGCTTTGTGCGCATTCTTGAAGAACTGGACGCCGCAGTTTGCGTGCAAGGTCCCGATGCCGGGCCTGACGAGTATATTTTCGTCAACCGATTACACCGCGAATGGTTTGGGAAGGCTACGCCGCCTCGCATGTCAAAAAACCGCCGCAACCGGGTCAATTTGTATGAGCCATTCGAGTGGTTCAATCCAGTATCACAGCGTTGGTATGAGGTTCGGCGGCGATCCATTTCGTGGGTAGATGGTGCAACAGTGGTAATGCAGGTGGCCACAGACATTTCTTCACGCAAAGAAGCTGAAGAAATGTCGCGCCAGCAACAAGAAAAACTGCAGTTCACCTCCCGTTTGATCACCCTGGGCGAACTTGCTTCCTCCTTGGCGCATGAAATTAACCAGCCGCTGGCCGCCATTTCAAACTACAACATGGGTAGCGTAACCCGGCTTAAGGCTGGCAAGGTGAGCCCCGAGGACCTGCTGCCCGTGCTTGAAAAGGTGAATGTACAGGCCCAGCGAGCCGGCGATGTAATTCGCCGAATCCGGGAATTCGTGAAACAACAAGAACCGAAACGCGGCCCCTGCCCCATCGGCAAAATTATTGAAGATGCCATCAGCTTTTCCCGCCTGGAGGCCAAACACCAATCGGCCCGCATTGAAATGAACCTGCCCAATGCACTGATGTCGGTGGTGGCTGACCCAGTGCTGATCGAGCAAGTGCTGATGAACCTGATCAAGAATGGCCTGGAGGCCATGGGCCATCTGCCACCTGAGCAAAAGTTGATCGAGATTCAGGTAGGTCAGTCGGCCCAGTTTGCATTGGTTGAGGTTCGAGATCACGGCGTGGGGGTACCCGAAGAAATTCGCCAACGGCTGTTTGAATCGTTTTTCACCACCAAATCCGATGGAATGGGCATGGGCTTGAACATCTGTCGTACTATTATTGAGTATCATCAAGGCCAATTGTGGGTAGAACCCGCGCAAGGCCAAGGCAGCGTTTTCAAGTTCACGCTGCCACTGGCCGAAGACTCGGTGCTTGCGCACATCAATCCACCTGTTATGGAATAAAGCCAATGCTCCACACTCAGCCACGCCCCACCGAAATGCAAGAAACCGTGTTCATCGTGGATGACGATGAGGCGGTGCGCGACTCACTCCAATGGCTTATCGAAACCGAGGGCTATCAGGTGAAGACCTATGCAGACCCCGAGTTGTTTCTTGAGCAATTGGTGTGGCCACAACCCTGTGTGCTGCTGTTGGACATTCGCATGCCAAAGCTTTCAGGCCTTGAAGTGCAAAAAACACTGAATGAACGCAGCATTCCCATTCCCATCGTTTTCATTACCGGCCATGGCGATGTCACACTGGCAGTGGAAACCATGAAAAACGGTGCGGTTGATTTTCTGGAAAAACCGTTTGATGAAGGCAAGATCAAAGACCTGATTCATCAGCACATGCGCCTTGCCCACGAGCTTGCCCAAAACGCCAAGCTGGATGAGCAAATCAACAAGCTCTACTCCAAATTGACCACGCGCGAATTACAGGTGCTGGAGCGAATCGTTTCAGGCCGCCTGAATAAACAAATTGCTGACGATTTGAACATCAGTATCAAGACCGTTGAAGCGCACCGCGCGAATATTATGGACAAGCTGCAAGTGACCACCGTGGCTGATTTGCTGAAAATCGCCTTGCGCAAATCACCGGAACTGGCACAACCCTGAACACCACCGACAAGGCCGGCCAAATGCATTCGGCTGGGCCCTGTTCAATTGAACCATTTCAAATTTTCGAACTCATTTAATCATGTCTGCACAAATCATCAGCGGAACCGAATTGGCCGCCTCCATTCGAGAAACCATTGCCCAGCGCGCTGCTGAATTGACAGCCCTTGGCCATCAGCCAGGCTTGGCGGTAGTGCTGGTAGGGGAAGACCCTGCGTCGCAGGTTTACGTGCGCAACAAGGTGTCAGCCTGTGAAAAAGCCGGCTTTAAATCGGTGATGCACCGCATGCCGGAAAACACCAGCCAGGACGCGCTCGTTGGCCTGGTCGAACAACTGAATGATGACCCCACCATTCACGGTATTTTGGTGCAATTGCCCTTGCCAAAGCACCTGGATTCGCACCTGGTGATTGAATCCATCTGCGCAGAAAAAGACGTCGATGGCTTTCACGTCAGCAACGCTGGTTTGTTGATGACCGGCAAACCACTGTTTCGCCCGTGCACGCCCTATGGCGTGATGAAAATGCTTGAGTTGACAGGGATCGAGCTGCGCGGCGCAGAAGCTGTTGTAATTGGCGCCAGCAACATCGTGGGTAAGCCACAAGCCATGCTGTTGTTGCAGCAAGGCGCCACAGTAACCTTGTGCAACAGCAAAACCAAAGATCTGAAATCGCATTGCCAACGCGCAGACGTACTTGTAGTTGCGGTGGGTCGCCCCAATATGATTACAGGCGATATGATCAAACCCGGTGCCGTGGTGATCGATGTAGGCATTAACCGCCTTCCCGATGGCAAGCTGTGCGGCGATGTTGATTTTGATTCGGCCAAGGAAGTGGCAGGCTGGATTACGCCAGTGCCTGGCGGTGTTGGCCCCATGACCATCACCATGCTGTTGCAAAACACAATTGAAGCGGTAGAACGCAGCATTTAAAAGCGGCGTTCAAGAGTTTTTTAGTAGGACCCCAAGACCATGAGCATGAAAATGGATACGAACAATCCCTTACTCGACTTTTCCGGACTTCCCCGTTTTTCGGACATCGAGACCGAGCACGTTGAGCCAGCCATTGACACGCTTCTCGCGGCTGCAAAAAAGCAGCTGGAGATTACGGCCAACACCTCGCCAGAAAAGGCCACATGGGAAAAAACCCTGTTACCGCTCGACATTGCCTGTGAACAATTGAGCCGCGCTTGGGGCGTAGTTGGGCACTTGCATTCGGTGGCTGACACTGAAGAACTGCGCGCAGCCTACAATGCTTGCCTGCCTAAAACCACCGAGTTCTGGACCATGGTCGGGCAAGATGAGCGCCTGTACGCCATTTACAAAGCCATTGAACAAAGTGATGCGGCCAAACAATTTACGCCGGCACGCCTGAAAGTACTGGCCAATTCAATCCGTGGTTTCAAACTGGGTGGGGCTGAACTGCCCGCTGACCAAAAACCACGTTACGCAGAAATTCAAGACAGGCAAGCTGCAATCACCGCGAAGTTTTCAGAGAATGTCCTCGATGCCACCAATGCATTTGAATTGATCGTAACCGACAAAGCCGACCTGGCTGGCATTCCGGAATATGCGGTGCAAGCGGCCGAGGAACTTGCAAAATCGGAAGGCAAGGAAGGCTACAAATTTACTTTGCAGTTTCCCTCTTATTTTCCAGTGTTGCAGTACGCCGAAAAGCGCGAGTTGCGTGAGAAGCTTTACGAGGCCTATGCCAAACGCGCATCCGAATTTGGTCCGGCCGAACTGGACAATACAGCCCTGATTCGCGAACTGCTGCAACTTCGCCTTGAGGAAGCCCAAATGCTGGGTTACAAGAATTTTGGTGAACTGAGCCTGGTTCCCAAAATGGCCAGCACACCCGATGAAGTGGTCAATTTTCTGCGGGAACTGGCGGTGAAAGCCAAACCATTCGCGCTGCGTGATCTGGAAGAAATCAAAGCATTTGCCAAAACCGAGTTGGGTATGGATGACCTACAAAGCTGGGATATGAGCTATGCCTCCGAAAAGCTGAAAGAAAAAAAATACGCCTTCAGTGATCTGGAGGTACGCCAGTACTTTCAGGAGGACCGCGTGCTGGAGGGTCTGTTCAAGCTGACAGAAAAATTGTTCAGTGTGCAAATAGTGAAAGCCCAAGCCGACACCTGGCACCCGGATGTGCGCTTCTTTGAAGTACAAAAAGAAGGCAAAGCCATTGCGCATTTCTATCTGGACCCCTATGCGCGCGCCAGCAAACGTTCGGGCGCCTGGATGGACGACGCCCGAGGCCGCAAGCGCACCGAGCAAGGTGTGCAAACACCCGTGGCCTATCTCACTTGCAACTACACCAAACCATCTGCTGGAAAGGCAGCGCAGTTGTCACATGATGATGTACAAACCCTGTTCCATGAATTCGGGCACGGCATTCACCACATGTTGACCCGAGTGGACGAACTGGATGTTGCCGGTATCAATGGCGTGGAATGGGACGCAGTAGAATTGCCCTCGCAATTCATGGAAAACTTTGCCTGGGAATGGAGTGTGGTTGAATCGCTCACTGCCCATGAAACCACGGGCGAACCGATGCCCCAGGCCCTGTTTGACAAAATGGTAGCTGCCAAAAATTTCCAGAGCGGCCTGCAAACCCTTCGCCAAATCGAGTTTTCACTGTTCGACATGTTGGTGCACACTGAATTTGACCCGCACAGCGAAGCAAATATTCTTGAACTGCTGGCCCAAGTTCGCAAAGAAGTGGCAGTGCTGATTCCGCCCGATTACAACCGCTTCCCCAATTCGTTCAGCCATATTTTCGCGGGCGGTTATGCGGCGGGTTACTACAGCTACAAGTGGGCAGAGGTGTTGTCTGCCGATGCCTTTGCCATGTTCGAAGAAAATGGCGTGGTCAGCCCGGAAACCGGCAAAAAGTTTCTGGAAGAGATTTTGTCGGTGGGTGGCAGCCGCCCTGCAGCTGAATCGTTCAAGGCCTTCCGTGGCCGTGAGCCCAGCATCGATGCCCTGCTTCGCCACACTGGCATGGTCGACAACAGGCAGGCCGCTTGATGGCTGACCTCTTGTTTGACAATACAGCCACCATCCGATTGGCCACCTGGAACGTGAACTCGCTCAAGGTGCGCCTGCCGCATTTGCTGCAATGGCTTGAGACCAACCCTGTCGACCTTCTGGGTTTGCAAGAGCTAAAACTAACCGACGATAATTTTCCCGCGGCTGAACTGGAAGCCGCCGGCTACGGCGCGGTGTTTTCAGGTCAGAAAACCTACAACGGTGTGGCTATTCTGTACAAAAAAGCCACCATGCCTGAACCGGTTGATGTTCAGGTCAACCTGCCCAGCTTTCCTGATGAGCAAAAACGGGTGATCGCTGCTACTTTTGACGATTTGCGCTTCATCAGCGCGTATGTGGTGAACGGCTCGGAAGTGGGCTCGGACAAGTTTGAGTACAAGAAAGCCTGGCTTGATGCCTTACTGAAAGACTGTGAGGCTTGGTTGGCCCAATATCCCAAACTGGCCTTGGTAGGTGATTACAACATCGCCCCCGACGACCGTGATGTACACGACCCCAAGGCCTGGGCAGGCCAGGTGCTCTGTTCGGACGACGAACGAGGCCGTTTCAATACCTTGCTGGGCATGGGTTTGGTCGACAGCTTCCGTTTGTTCGAACAACCTGAAAAAACCTTTTCCTGGTGGGATTACCGCATGCTGGGTTTTCAAAAAAACAAGGGGCTGCGAATTGACCATGTGTTGCTCTCAAAACCTTTGGCCGAACGTTGCACAGCCAGCGTTATAGACCGTGCACCGCGCAAATGGGAAAAACCCTCTGACCACGCCCCCGCTGTGGCAACTCTCTCTCGATGACACCCCCCCCATTAAAAGGGGGAACACCTTGGTAAAACAGGCGATTTACCCCTCTAATTAGGCAATTAGCACGGGGTAGGCGATGCGATGATCGAAGCTGTTCATAACCTTCCCAATCGCTTCGCACCATGAACCTAAAGACTCTGCCCCTTTCCAAACAAATCAGTTTTACCAGTGCTGCCTTGGTGGCCTTGATTGTATTGAGCCTGGTCGGCATTACGGCTGCGTATACATTCAATGCAGCCACAGCCCGAACCGAACGCGCCGTATCCACCCAGGCCGAAGGTTTGCGACAAACCATGGATATCGCCTACAAGCTCTCAGAAAGTTCGGTGACCCAGCTTGCCGAGTTGTTTGAAGTTGAATTCAACGGAGAGTTGCTGGTTGATCCGGAGCAACTGATTTCAATTACCCCGGAAATCGATGGACCGATGGTGACGCTGGATTCGACCTTCATTACCGGCAACTATGGTGTTGTGGACAACTTCACGAAAATGACCGGTGGTATCGCGACCGTATTTGTTCGCACAGGTGATGATTATTTGAGAATTTCAACCAGCCTGAAAAAAGAAAATGGCGACCGCGCTGTGGGCACCAAGCTGGATCGAAGCCACCCAAGCTACGCCAAAGTGATCAAAGGCGAAACTTATGTGGGCGAGGCCCTGCTGTTTGGCAAGCGTTATATGTCAAAGTACCTGCCGATCAAAAGCACTGACGGTCAACACGATTTGGTACTTTACATTGGCTTTGACATGACCAGCCTGTTTGCCGACGTTCAAAACGCAGTGCTCAGCACACGCATCGGTGAAACCGGTATTCCTTACGTGCTGTACACCACAGGTGCCAATGCGGGCAAAGTGATGATTCACTCACAGTTCAAAGGTGATGAGTTCAAAGAACTGGCCGCCAAAGAATCTGACCTTCAAGGCCTGCTCGACAAAATGACCAAAGAAGAGAGCGGCATTACACAAATTAGCTGGAATGATCCGAAATCGGGCGAAAACCGCACAGAGTTTGTAGCTTTCACCAAAGTACCCCAATGGGGCGGCGCAGCGATTGTTGCACCCGCACTTACCTCCGAGATGTTCAGCACCATTTACGCCATGTCGGGCATGATGGTGATCATGGGTCTGATTGCTTCCGCGGTAATCGCGCTTGCCTTGTTCTGGGTGACTAGCCGCCTGACCAGCTCGACCAAGGTCCTCACGGCTTTGGCTTTAAAACTGGGCAACGGTGACATGACTGCACGTGCAGATGATGAGGTGACCAACGGCAACGTGTCGACCAAAAACGAAATCAGCCTGTTGGCCCGCAGCATGAACCGCATGGCTGAAAGCATGGAACAAGCCTTGGGCGCTGTAAAACGCAGCACCGACCAGGTTCAAGAGGCCTCAGAGGATCTGGTTCAAACCAGCGAAGAACTTAGCAAAGGTGCCGCCTCGGGTAGCGATGCTGCCTCGGGCATGGCCGCTGCGGTTGAAGAAATGTCTTCGTCAATTTCAAGCGTGGGTGAATCCGCCACTGAAGCCAAGGATGTGAGCAACAAAGCACGCCAATTGGCAGACGACGGCTTGGGTGCGATTAACTCCGCAACTCAACAGATGCATAAAATCTCTGAGAATGTTCAAGGTACTGCCAGCGTGATTCAACAGTTGGGTGAACAATCCAGGGAAATTTCAGAGATCGCCCTGATCATCAAAGGGATTGCGGAGCAAACCAACCTGCTCGCCTTGAACGCTGCCATTGAAGCTGCCCGCGCAGGTGAACAAGGCCGTGGCTTCTCGGTGGTGGCCGATGAAGTGCGTAAACTGGCTGAACGCACCCGCAAGTCGACCGATGACATTCACGGCATGATTGAAGCCATTCAAAACAGCTCTGGCGTGGCCGTTAACAACATGGACATGGCAGTAGAAAGCGTGAAAAAAGGTGTAGAGCTGGTAGACCGCGCAGGTCAGGCCATGAATCAGATCACAACCGACTCCTCAGCTGTAGCCCACTCGGTTGAAAACATTCACGCGGCATTGCTTGAACAAAACCAGGCCTCGGAAAGTATTGGCCAGCAAGTGGAAGTCGTGGCCCAACTGTCGGAAGGCAATCTGGACATGGCGCGTCGTGCAGCCAATGCGGTTTCAGGCCTGAAAGGTGTGGCAACAGACCTGTCCAATATCCTGAAAAAGTTCCAGGTCAAGAACATGTAAGTTCAACCTGCGATGTAAAACAAAAAGCCTCTGCGTGCAGAGGCTTTTTTTATGGACCGTGGTGAACATTAGTCGATATCTTTCACATCGATATTCAAATCCTGAATTTTCCGGGTGATGGTGTTCCGCCCTATTCCCAAACGCTGAGCCGCTTCAATCCGCTTTCCATGCGTGGCCTTCAAAGCCGCTTGAATCATGGTGGTTTCGAACTGCGCAGTCAATGCGTCCATGACATCAGGCTGTCCGCTTTCCAGGGCTTTCTCGGCCTCAATAAAAAGCAGCTCCAGCCAGCTGGCGCTACCCACAGGCACAGGCGGATTAGAGAAAGCATCGCTTGAAGCCGTGTCTACTGGATACTTGCCCGCCGACATGCCCGGGTTGGGCTGCACGGAAGATGCTCCCGCCGCGGGCAGTGGCGGGCTGCTCTCAGCAAGCCAAAGATTTGGGCTTGGGGAGTTGGCAGCCATCTTCTCCAATGCGGTGACACCACCGTTTTGGAAAGCCTTCAGTTCAGGGGGTAAGTCACGCGCTTCGACCAGCTGTGCTGGTGCCATGACGGTAATCCAGCGGCACACGTTTTCCAGTTGACGTACATTACCCGGAAACGGAAATTCGCTGATGATGCGAATGGCAGATTCGGACAGGCGTTTGGTCTCGGTACCCAGCTCCCGGGCTGATACATTCAAAAAATGCCTGGCAAGAATGGGAATGTCCTCCTGCCGTTCTCGCAGCGGTGGAAGACGTAGACGAATCACGTTCAAACGGTGATACAAGTCTTCACGGAACATGCCCTGCTTTACCCGCTCATCCAGGTTTTGGTGTGTAGCGGCAATCACCCGTACATTGGCCTTGATGGGCTGCTGCCCACCAACACGGTAAAAATGTCCATCTGACAAAACTCTCAACAACCGGGTCTGCAATTCGGCAGGCATGTCTCCGATTTCATCCAGAAACAGAGTACCTCCCTCAGCCTGCTCGAACCGGCCTTGTCGTTGAGCTTGCGCACCCGTGAAAGATCCACGTTCATGGCCAAACAACTCGGATTCAAGCAAGTCTTTGGGAATGGCTGCCGTATTCAGTGCGATAAAAGGTTTTGAAGCGCGCGGGCTATGGCGGTGCAAGGCACGGGCGACTAGTTCTTTACCAGCACCGCTCTCGCCAGTGATCAGTACCGTAACATTGGACTGGGACAAACGGCCAATCGCGCGAAAAACTTCCTGCATGGCAGGCGCCTGCCCCAGAATTTCTGGCGCACTGGAATCGACTTCTTCAACAAACTCTTCGGTTTGAGACTCACGCACTGCACGCAAAATCAACTCAACCGCCTTCTCAATGTCGAAGGGTTTGGGCAGATACTCGAACGCCCCCCCCTGAAAGGCTGATACCGCGCTGTCGAGGTCAGAATACGCGGTCATGATAATGACCGGCAAGTCGGGCTGAAGCTCCCGAACCTTGGACAACAACGTGAGGCCGCTTTGCCCCGGCATGCGAATGTCGGATACCAGCACTTGGGGTACTTCGGTTTCAAGTCGTTCTAATACTTCCGCGGCTGAAGAAAAAATTTCGCAAGGAATTCCTTCGCGGGAAATTGCTTTTTGCAAGACCCAACGAATGGAGTGGTCATCATCAACAACCCAAATTGGACGCATTAATTGTGGTTCCTTAAAACCGCTCAGCTGGTAGCGTGATCAAACTGCAGCGGCAATGTGACTTTGAAAAGTGTTCTTCCCGGTGTGGAGCTGCATTCAATGATGCCTTCGTGTTGTTGCACGAATGTTTGGGCCAACGTTAGCCCCAAACCACTCCCACCCTCGCGCCCTGAAACCAAAGGAAAGAAAATTCTTTCCATGATTTCGACGGGAATGCCGGGTCCGTTGTCGATCACTTGCAAGTCTAATGCCAGCCTGTGTTGTTTGCGGTTTAAGGTTACCCTACGCACCACTCTGGTGCATAGTGTTATTTGAGCAGTGCCTTCGGCGATCTGCGGTGTCAAAGCTTGTGCAGCATTGCGCACTATATTCAGGATTGCCTGAATGAGCTGCTCCAAATCTCCCAAGAACTCAGGGATCGAGATGTCGTAGTCTCGAATGAATTTCAGGCCCTTGGGATGCTCGGCCAAAATGACCGAACGTACCCGCTCACACACTTCATGAATGTTCATCATGGACACAATGTGGGGTTTCCGGTGCGGAGCAAGCAGGCGATCAACCAGGGTTTGCAGGCGATCCGATTCCTTGATCACCACCTGTGTATATTCTTTCAATTCAGGTGAAGGCAGCTCAATTTCAAGCAATTGAGCGGCACCACGAATACCGCCCAGAGGATTTTTGATTTCATGCGCCAAATTGCGAATCAGTTCTTTGTTGGCCAGTGATTGGTCCATCATTCTGGCCTCACGGTCCACCTTCAACTGCTGCTCAATTTCGCGCAGTTCAATGATAGTCACTCCGTTAGCACCATCGGGACAAGACAGAGTAACGTGAACATGCTCGGAGGTACCGCTGGGTCGAATCAACTCGAATACCTGGCGCTTCACGCCAAAGGGATCAGCATGGGATTTATTGAGAAATTCCCGAAACGCATTGGCCTCGACGAACAAGGCTGCCAGTGCTTGCCCGTCCAGGCTACGCCTGGATACTTCCAGCAGCGTTTCGGCGGACAGGTTGGCGTAAAGCACCACACCCTCCAGATTACTTACCACGACCGCCGTGGCCAACAACTCCAGACCTTGAAACCGTTCTTTTTTCACTTCATCCTCATGGCGATGCGGCTGCTTTCAAAAACACTATTTCGACAGCCGAATCAATTCAGTTTTAAGAATTTCAATATTGTCATTGGTCACCATGATTTCCTGCTCTAGGCGCGAAACCCGGTCCAGATATTTTTGATAATTTTTTTCATTGCCCAAACGATCCGGCTGGCCATTCTTGTATTCATCTTGCAAAGACTTCAACTTGCTTTCTTCAATGCGCAATTCTTCCTGCAGGATTTTCATTCGATCATCCTTGGCATTGAAATCGGCGGCAGAGCGATTGTCATAAGCCGCCGTGGCACGTCGACCAGAGCCGCCAGTGGAGGCTGGGTCAGAAATACCACCACTTTTAGAGGCCGAGCGCGGGGCGGGCACCACAGTGATGGGGTTCAAGTTCAGCGGTACACAACCGTCGCCACCATCGGAGTTTTGATAGGTGCGAACACCGTCTGCTCCGGTACACACAAACATCTCGGTACCCAAAGCTTGTGCGTTGGGCACGGCGACAAGCCCCAGCACCAGGCCGATCAGTGAATATTGAATGACGTTCGACTTCACCATGATTGCATCTCTACAAAATTCCGGACGACTTTCATGATACTTGATCCCCAACAGAAGCCCCTCCCCAGTGAAGGCGAGTGTTGATACCAGTCGGGGTAGATGCTTTACAAATCACTGAAAATGAAAAATGGCCCTGCACTTGATCAGTGCAGGGCCATTTTCACATTCGATCAATACAAATCGTCTGAATTACAGGCCGTAGTACATATCGTATTCGATGGGGTGTGGAGTCATGCGCATGCGCTGAACTTCTTCCATCTTCAAGGCGATATAGGACTCGATCATGTCCTTGCTGAACACGCCACCGCGTGTCAGGAATTCGTGATCAGCCTCTAGAGCCTCAAGTGCCTGTTCCAGGCTATGACACACGGTTGGTACCAATGCGTCCTCTTCTGGAGGCAGGTCATACAGGTTCTTGGTTGCGGCTTCACCGGGGTGAATCTTGTTCTGAACACCGTCCAGACCAGCCATCAACAGGGCAGAGAATGCCAGGTATGGGTTGGCCATGGGGTCTGGGAAACGCGCTTCAATGCGACGACCCTTGGGGTTGGCCACGTGTGGAATACGGATGGACGCGGAACGGTTCTTGGCAGAGTAAGCCAGCTTCACCGGTGCTTCGTAGCCGGGCACCAAACGCTTGTAGGAGTTGGTCGATGGATTGGTAATCGCGTTCAAGGCACGGGCGTGTTTAATGATACCGCCGATGTAGTACAGGGCGAAATCAGACAGGCCGGCGTAGCCATTGCCAGCAAACAGGTTCACGCCGTCTTTCCAGACGGACTGGTGAACGTGCATGCCAGAACCGTTGTCACCCCACATTGGCTTGGGCATGAAAGTGGCTGTTTTGCCATAGCTGGCAGCAACGTTCCATACGGTGTACTTCAAAATCTGCGTCCAGTCAGCACGCTTGGTCAGCGTGGAGAACATGGTACCGATTTCGTTTTGACCAGCGCCAGCCACTTCGTGGTGATGCACTTCAACGGGCACGCCCTGCTGTTCCAGCAACAGACACATTTCCGAACGGATGTCCTGGAAAGAGTCGGTTGGGGACACTGGGAAGTAGCCGCCTTTCACGGTGGGGCGATGGGCCAGGTTACCGTGTTCGTAGTCGATGCCAGTTGACCATGAAGCTTCTTCAGACTTGATCTTGAAGAAACAGCCGGACATCTGGTCGTCCCAGGTCACGCTGTCGAAAATAAAGAATTCGGGTTCTGGACCGAAGTAGGCTGTGTCGCCCAGGCCAGAGGACTTCAGGTACGCTTCTGCGCGACGAGCAATGGAGCGTGGGTCGCGATCATAACCCTTGCCATCAGTCGGCTCGATAACGTCACAAGTCAAAATCAGGGTTGGCTCCTCACGGAACGGGTCCATGCGGGCTGTATCAGGATCGGGCATCAACAACATGTCGGAGGCTTCAATGCCTTTCCAGCCGGCGATGGAAGAGCCATCAAATGCGTGGCCAGACTCGAACTTGTCGTCGTCAAACATCTTAACTGGCACAGACACGTGCTGTTCTTTGCCTTTGGTGTCGGTGAAGCGGAAGTCAATGAACTTCACTTCGTTTTCCGCAACCATCTTCATTACATCTTGGGCGGTCGCCATTGAAAATCTCCTGGTACGTGAGGTGGAATAGTGATCTA
>FWPV01002853.1_pt1 | contig 40843 bp, 39 predicted proteins | sample 2228371 | NCBI WGS metagenome assembly FWPV01 (sample SAMEA103939776, study PRJEB20133) | metagenome
GTTAAATGTTTTATTTGATTGACATTATCGCATTTTTCCTGAAAAATCTTTATTAATGCCAAAAAGCTAGATTTTTAGCCTTTCCGAATCACAGCCTCAGGAATATCAGCCGTTGACATACAGAGGTTTTTGTGTTAAAATATATAAGTAAATTATTATATACTTATTTACTCATAGTGTATTCACAGAGGTTCTTAAGCATGGAAAATGCGGTCAAAGTTTTTAAGGCACTATCAAACGAGACAAGACTTGAGATAATAAAGCTTTTATCGGAGCGACCTCTATGTGTCAATGCCCTTGTGAATAAGACTGGTATATCTCAACCAGCAATGTCACAACATCTCAAAGTTCTTGAAAATGCTGGTCTAGTAGTCGGAATTAAAAAAGGCTATTGGGTTCACTATGAGTTGGTTAACCAGAGACTTCAAGAATGTGTCAACTTAATTCTTGAGTTAATATCAAGAGGAGGGAAAGACGATGTGTAAAAAGAATTCCAAATGCTGTCCAAAAGAAAAAGATCCAAAAAAGTGCACTCCTGAGCAGATAAAAGAGTGCCATCCAGAATCTAAGGGTAAACATCCATGCAAGGATAAACCTGAAGACAAACCTAAAGAATAAATATTTGCGGTGTTTGGTAATGTTTTTAAAGTTACCAAACACTATAGATATTATAAGAAGCATTGCAAAAAATGCAATTTTTCTAAGATATTTTATAAAGGGGACAAAAATTAAAATGTCCCATATTATATTATTTGTTTATTTGAAAAATTTTGAAACGAAAGGAGAAGTTTCACTATGACGCATAAAGTGACCAGATGGACCCTCTCCTAGAAACTCAGAAAACCAAGATTCGTGTTCTATCTCTTCGTTAAGTATTGCCAAAGCAAGATCATAGGTCCTGTGGTCTTTTCCGAAGGTCATATTACAAATATACGTATATCCTCTGACTGCGCATCTTTCTGCTTCCACCAAGACTGTCAGCATTGCTGTAATATCTCTGGGGTTCTCTGGTAATTTCGCAGGTTTACAAGCAGAGATATTATGAAAATCGTTCATATTCTCTGGCAACTTCCCGCCTAACTCGTAAATGCGTGGAACAAGGGCTTCAAAATGGTTTCTATCTTCTATACGTGCAACCTCTGCGATCTCCTTTATTCCCTCGCCATCTAAGCCTATTAAGTTTACCCTTAATATTGTATAGTAGTAATATGTTGTTAATTCTGCTGACGCATTTCTCACTAAAAGCTCTAATAGTTGATCAACATTAATCCCAGATTTTTCGACCATTTCCCTAGCTACTTTTGCCATAATAAATTCCTTTCATAGTTAATTAAATGTATTTGTTACTAAATAATAATGGTTATTATAACAACATTAATACATTGTTTATTCCTATGATTTCAAGATTTGTTATGAAAGATTTTTAATATTACATTTTCATTAGCATTTTTGTTTATGAATACTAACTTGTTGCATCTAACATTTATGTTTTCAGAGATCATGTGGATTATTAACGATTATTCTTGGCAATCTTAATATTTTATGATAAAATATTAACAGATTTAGTTTGTTTAAATTCTTTTAATTCTGAAGCTATGGAACTAGAAAAAGTATTCGGTAGAAATGGATTAATAGAGCAAAATCTAAAAAATTATGAGTTCAGGGAACAACAGCTTGAGATGGCAAATGCAGTATCTCAGGCTTTTGAAAATTCGTTTCATCTCATAGTTGAGGCTGGAACAGGTGTCGGTAAAAGTTTTGCCTATCTTATACCAGCAATAGATTTTGCCATTTCAAAGTCCGAGAGAGTGGTTATATCAACAAACACAATAAGCCTTCAAGAGCAGTTAATTTACAAAGACATTCCTTTTCTTCAAGATATATTACCCTATGATTTTAAAGCTGTTCTAGTGAAAGGTCGCTCTAACTATCTCTGTTTGCGTAGACTTAATAATCTACTATCTTACGAAAGAGGTTTATTTGATTCCAAGGACGAGGTAGATGATTTAAACAGGATAAGCCAATGGTCTGGATTGACAAGTGACGGTAGTCTGGCAGACCTTGAACCACAGCCTAAACTAACTGTATGGAATAGAATATGTGCAGAAAGGGATATGTGCCTTGGAGTAAATTTGTGTCCATATAGTGCGAGGTGCTTTTATCAAAGGGCAAGAAATAACATATATAGTGCTAACATTTTAGTTGTAAACCATCATCTCTTATTTAGTGATCTGTCTTTGAAGGATAATGAGATAGGACACTCCATTTTACCAAAATATAAATATCTAGTAATTGATGAGGCACATAATGTAGAGAATACCGCAACAGAACATATAGGGGTTTCGATCAGCAAATATTCTCTACGTTATCTTATGGACCTGCTTTGCAATCGCGACAAAAAAGGCGGTCTATTTGTCCGCTTAGGTGCTCCGTCTTTTTCAGAAGAGGTTGAATCTGCAAGAAAAGAAATTGAGAATTTCTTTGATAATGTGGAGAAATGGTCAAGCGATGAACCATCAGGAATAAAAAGAATAAATGAAAAGGATTTTCAGGAGAATACAATTTCAGCCCATCTCAAAAAGATAAAATCAATATTGACAGAACTACTTCGATCTGCAAAGAACGATGAAGAAGAGAAAGAAATAAATGCTTTCATTGAAAGATGTCAAAAAAGTGATGATGAATTAAACTTTATATTAAGCCAATTATTAGAAGGTTATGTTTATTGGGTTGAGGTTAACAAGGATAGGATGGAGAATGTAACACTTAATGCAGTGCCTATAAATATATCTGATGAATTATCATCAAACTTGTTTGATAAAATGAACAGTGTTGTGCTAACTGGTGCAACGCTTTCAACGAACCTCAGTTTTGATTACCTTAAAAAAAGGATCGGCTTAAAGGAAAGCAAGGAGTTGATCCTTGGGTCACCATTTGACTATGCCAAACAGGTTAAATTATATATACCAAATGGGATGCCTGATCCTCGAAATGATGAGGAATTTATCTCTTCGGTAACTGAGAAAATAAAATATTTTGTCAGCCTAACAAAAGGAAAGGCTTTTGTGCTTTTTACAAATTATAAGATGATGAATGATGTATATGAATCTATCAGTTCGTGGTTTAAGGAACAGGGCATAAAAGTTTTTGTCCAAGGAGAAGGTATATCAAGACACACAATGTTAGAAGAGTTTAAAAAAGATATAAATTCTGTATTGTTTGGCACATCAAGTTTTTGGGAAGGTGTAGATGTTCAGGGAGAAGCACTAAGCAATGTGATCGTAGTTCGTCTGCCATTTTCGGTCCCGACACATCCAGTTGTAAAAGCTCGCATAGAAGACATTGAGAACAAAGGCGGAAATCCCTTTATGGAATATAATCTCCCTGAAGCTATAATAAAACTAAAACAGGGATTTGGCAGGCTAATTCGAACAAAAACAGATACCGGGATTGTCGTTATTCTTGATCCTCGCATAAAGACCAAATTTTATGGCAAATATTTTCTTAATTCACTGCCAAAGTGCGAGGTCATCTATCAATAAATCCAATTAATTAAGCTAAAAGGAGGATAAAAATGAATGATCGTGTTTCTGAAATACTAAGTTGGTATCCAGCGATGACACCACAACAAAAACATAATCTTTTACGATTTATCAACTATGGTCGCATCGGCGGGACGGGAAAATTTGTCCTATTACCAGTTGATCAGGGGTTTGAGCATGGTCCTGGTCGCAGTTTCCAACCTAATACAGCAGGCTATGATCCAGCTTATCATGCAAAGTTAGCAATAGAGGCTGGTTGTAACGGTTATGCAGCGCCATTGGGTCAAATTGAGGCAGCAGCAGACATCATTGCAGCAGCAAACTTACCAACAATATTGAAGGTAAACTCCCATGATCTGATGATGCCCGATGAGGATAATCCCAATCCAGCAGTTACATCTTGGGTCGATGATGCAGTCCGTCTCGGTTGCGCTGCTGTTGGATTTACGATCTATCCTGGTTCGCTACATAGTGGGACAATGTATGAACAGGTCCGTGAATTAGCCGCAGATGCGAGATCAGCAGGACTTGTCGTTGTTGTCTGGGCATACCCAAGAGGTAGTGGACTTCCATCAAAAGACGTTGAGACCGCTGTTGATGTAGTTTGCTATGCGGTTCATATTGCTGCCCAATTAGGTGCTCATATTATTAAATGCAAGCCCACAAAAGGCGTAATAGGTCTGCCCGATCATATCAAGAGAGGCACATATAAAGGTGTCAACATCGAAACCCTGGCAGATAGAACGAAACTTGTCGTTCAATCCGCGTTTAATGGCAAACGTATAGTGATCAACTCTGGTGGAGAAGCAAAAAGTGACGAAGAGGTCCTAGAAGAGGTTAGACAATTAGCCGCTGGAAACTCCTTTGGCTCAATCGTTGGACGCAATGCCTTCCAACGTCCACTGAAAGAAGCAATTGAGCTGCTACACCAGATTCAGGATATTTACACAAAATAATTAAGTTAAAAACTTCGGGGACATAGCTTGCTGTGTCCCTGATTTTTTGGAGGATAGGTCATGTTAAGAATTGGGGTGGTTGGCGTAGGTGGAATGGGGCAAGCACATTGCAACGCACTTCACAACGTCAAGAACTGTCAGTTTGTTGCAGTATCTGATGTCCGATCCGAGCAAGCTAAAGCTGTCGGCGAAAAATTCGGTGTTAAATATTTTAATGATTACAATGAAATGTTTAACGAAGTGGATGCTATCACTGTTGCAACTCCCCCTTGGCAGCATACTCCTGTCACTATTGACGCTGCGCAAAGAGGTATCCATGTATTCTGCGAAAAACCTCTGTCTGCAACATTAGACGATGCAGATGCAATGATCTCTGCTACTGATAAAGCGGGCGTCCTTCTTATGGTTGGTCAAGTATTGAGGTTTTATCCGTTGCACGAGCTTGGAAAAAAGATGGTCGACGATGGCGTAATCGGCGATATTGTATATATTGAAACTGATTATTGCTCAACTTATTCAGGACCAAGAAAAAAGCCAGATTCGTGGTTCGGAAAAATGGGCGGACTGCTCGAAAACGGTATACATAAAGCGGACCTGATCAACTGGTTTGGCGGAGAACCTGACGCTGTATCTGGCGAAGTCGGCAGTTTCTCTGATGACCCTGATTGGGAAGACTATACCTTGTCACTTATAAGATACAAATCAAAAGCTGTCGGTATTTTAAGATGGGGACCTTTCTTAGGTTCAAGAGGTAGCAGGGCAACTATTATTGACGGGTCCAAAGGCTCTATGAGACTTGATATGGATACCGGAAACGTCTACCACAAGCTTATGGGCGAAAAAGAATGGACTGAAAATATCCCTCCCAACAAAGGTATTGATGCTGTTGTCGCAGAAATCCAACATTTCGTTGATTGCATCAATGAAGGCAAAAAATGCATTGTTGACGGCAGAGAAGGACGAAAGGCGGTTGAGATCGTTTTGGCAACATACAAATCCGCAAAAGAAAGATCAAAAGTTGTCCTGCCAATGAAATGGTAAATATTAAAAATGAACCTTATTGAATAGTTTCTAAAACTATCTATAAGGTTCAGATAAAATATCCTAATTGCTATCGGTGTCTTGTGAAACTGATAAATATGAAAGGAAGGGAAAAATGAAACGTATATTCGTCATTTCAATTTTTCTAATTCTACTCTCTACGATTGTCACTAATGCCCAAGTCGGCATAAAACCACCACCTGATATGGAAGAGCTATCTGATATAATCTACCGCATTGGCTGGGTTTTAGCTATTGGAATTGACAAATATACCCCATCTAATTTTTCCCGTAAGTATGCCTCAAAAGATGTTGATGCATTCGTCAATTTGATTCAATCTAAATATGGATTTGAAAAGAAATATATAACTGTGCTCAAAAACGAACAGGCAACAAAAAAGAATATTATGGAAAAACTTAACTCTTGTGTTGATCCTAAGGTCTATTCCAAGGAGGATTGCCTGTTAATTTTCTTTGCAGGACAAGCCAAAAGCTTTCCCAACCCCGATGGAGAAGGAGAATTGGCATTTCTTATACCTTATGACATCGGGCTTGATCTTGTCAAAGAGACCTCTATTGATGTTTATAAGCGAAAATGCATCAGTATTCAAGAGTTAAAAGATATATTTACAGAGACAAGCGTTAGACATATCCTGTTCTTAGCGGATGCTTGCTTTGGGGGAATGGATTTTGAGGGCACAAAGACGAATAAAAGCAGATTGCCAAGCTACGTGATGAGAATATCCGCATCAAATGGGCTTCAAGCGATAAATGCAGGTAAAAGCGATGAGAAACCAGCAGATATTGATGCGACAAAACACGGCTTATTCACACAAGAACTGCTAAAAAGCCTAGAAGGCGACGAATTTGACACAAATAAAGATATGCTTTTGACAGCTTCTGAGCTTGCCTCTTATCTTACAAAAAAAATTACAGAAGAATCAAAAGGAAAGCAAAACCCTCAATTCGCAACCTCAGGGTATGGAGAGTTTATATTTGTTGATCAATCTGTGAAAAAACGAGAAGCGAAAAAAGAAGAGCAAAAGTCAGATGAAATAAACCCTGAAAACGTTGTTGCAGTAATTGAAATGGAAAAAGGTGGACTTATTGTCATAGAATTTTATCCGAAAGACGCCCCCAATACCGTTGCTAACTTCATAAAACTGGCGAGAAAAGGTTTTTACGACGGTTTGACGTTTCATAGAGTTGTGCCAAAGTTTGTCGTTCAAGGCGGAGACCCCAAAGGTGATGGCACAGGTGGACCAGGATATACAATCAAAGCGGAATTTAATTCCAGAAAACATCTTACAGGAACAGTCGCAACTGCAAGAAGATCAAATACTACCGACTCCAATGGTAGTCAATTCTATATATGTCTTGAGCCTCAACCCGGTCTTGATGGACAATATACAATATTCGGTCAAGTGATAGAAGGTATGGACGTTGTTAGAAACATAAAAGTCGGCGATGTTATGAAAAAAGTTACGATCGTAGATAAAGAAAAGTTAAAAAAGACAAACAATAACTAGCAATGAATGATGAGAGTCTGTAACCAGTGAGAAAACTTTTTACCTTTACGAATATTTGAGGGATCATATGAGAAAAAACCTATTTATACCGGGGAAAATGGCTTATGTGAGAGGCGAGAAAAAACCAGAGGTTGATTGTATACTTTGTGCCATCGTCAATGAAGATGATAGGGTTGCAAGGCTTGAAATTTATCGTTCTGAGTTATCGTTAGTTACGTTAAATCTTTATCCTTATGCCCCGGGTCATATGATGATTTTTCCAAAAAGGCACATCACAGACCCAAGAATGTTGACAATTCAAGAATCAATTGACCTAACAAATATGCAGTCGTTATGCCTAAACGTCCTTGATGATATATATGCCCCACATGGTTATAATATAGGATATAATATCGGTGAAGCAGGCGGAGCCAGTATTTCACATTTACATCTCCATATTGTCCCAAGATATAGGAGAGAAACGGGTTTTATCGATATCCTTGGCGGAGTTAAGATAATAATAGAAGACCCCAATGTCACTCTATCAAAGGTAAAAGAAGGATTTGAAAAAGCGATCAATAAATCACTATGAAGAATATTTTGCTCTTTGCTCTCGTGATGATCACTGCAACGTTAGGATGTGTTCATAAACAGGAGAGTAGCCTAAATATGTTACAGAATGAGTCAAATCAACTGGAAATTAAGGTCATGGTCATCAACTATGACCCTATCATTAAAACAGAAGGCAAGAAATTACACGAAGTCTGCGGTTGGAACGATCCGAGAATACTTGCAGATGGATATATAGCAGATCTGAAAGAATGTAGTGGCGGATATGTCCGATTCAAGATTGTTAATTGGGTAGACGTGGACGCATTTCCAATAAAGATGGACGGCTTCCTCTACACAGAAGAGACCTACATGAAATGTGTCCGAGAATGGAAAGGCTGGCATGAGCCTGATGCAATTGACTACAAAGCTATAATAAAGGATTTTAGCCTTGATGATAGAATAGAAAGACGAGAAATTGATGAAGTATGGCTTTTCGGTCCGCCGTTCACTGGCATGTGGGAGTCAACAATGGCTGGCGGAAGTGCATATTTTTGTAATTCTCCACCTGTTCCAGATGTCAATTGCTCACGTATTTTTGTAATTATGGGATTTAACTATGAACGTGGTATCGGCGAAATGCTTGAAGACTTCTGTCATCGGACAGAATCTATAATGTGGCATGTATATGGAAGTTGGGAGCCAAAGGAAACTCATGCATGGAATAGATTCACATTATACGATAAGATCGCTCGTGGCAAATCTGCCTGTGGAAATACACATTTCGCACCCAATAGCACAAGCGATTACGACTGGGGCAATGAAACAATGGTTGTAAGCAGTTGTGATGATTGGCTTGATTATCCAAATCTTACAGGCAAAAAACGTCTTGTCAATTGCAAAGAATGGGGCAATGGCGATATTCGTGAACATCATAAATGGTGGCTCCGTCATTTGCCAAAAGCATCGGGAAGAACTGAGGGAAAACTTAACAATTGGTGGAATTATATAGTGGATTTCAATTCATACCCAGAAAGTAGATGAATAATGATCAACGAGAGGTTCATATTAACCGTCATAGGCAAGGACCATCCTGGCATCATCGCAGGTATTTCAAACGTTTTATTTGAATATGGATGTAACATCAATGAATTAGATCAGACCGTATTAGGCGATGAATTTGCTATGATCCTTTTGTTACAACCTACAAAAAATATCAATATAAATGAGCTTGATGAAAGTCTGAAAAAACAATGCGAATTGCTAAATGTTACTCATTTTCTTCGAAGTGCATCAATGATAGCTAAAACTGATACGCAATCAAAGAAGGACAGACTTATAATTACAGCTTTGGGCTCTGATAAGATCGGCATTATTGCTGGAATTACGAATGTTCTTGCAGATATGAATATAAATATCATTGATCTATCTGCTAAACCATATAAAATCTATGATGAAACACAATACGCAGTCGTCGCAAGAGTTGAAGTGGACGAAGACTTTGACATTCTGAATCTAACAAAAGCCCTCAATGAATGCGCAGATCAGCTTTCAGTAGACATCAAAGTTCAAAGTCAGGAGATATTTAAAGCGATGCACAAAATATAAATGGCGGAGATCATAAATATCATTAAAATATTAACGAATAGCCCCATCGGAGGTTTTTTATGCCCGAATTTCAGGAGATCTTAGAGACAATAAAAATGATTCATCTGGAAAATCTAGATGTTCGTGCGGTTACTATGGGTATAAGCCTTTGGGAGTGTGCTGATGGAAACGACATCAAAGCTCGTATAAAAGACAAAATATTAAAATATGCGTCCAGATTAGTCGCAGAATGCAACAAAATTGAACAAAAATATGGTATCCCAGTAGTCAACAAAAGGATAGCAGTTAGTCCCATCGCATTGATTGCTGCACATCTAGACATAGACCAGATGATAGACATAGCAGTCTTGCTTGATAAGACTTGCAAAGAGATAGGCATAGACCTAATTGGTGGATACTCCGCACTTGTCCATAAAGGCATCAAGACAGGTGATCAGAAACTGATGGATTCAATTCCAATAGTGCTTTCGCAGACTGAACGTGTATGCTCGTCTATCAATGTCGCTTCTACAAAAGCAGGGATAAATATAGAAGCTGTGATGAAATTGGGAAAAATAATCAAAGAATCAGCTATCAGATCGAAGGAGAAAGATGGCTTCGCGTGTGCCAAACTCGTCGTATTTGCAAATATTCCTGAGGACAATCCTTTTATGGCGGGCGCATCTATTGGTGTTGGTGAACCTGATTGTGTTATCAACGTCGGCGTTTCCGGTCCTGGTGTTGTTAAAAAAGCGGTTGAAGATGCTATAAAAGATAATCCAAATATTGATCTCGGTGGGCTAGCAGAGGTTATAAAAAAGACAAGCTTCAAGGTTACAAGAGTTGGCGAACTCATAGGCAGGGAGATCGCAAAACAGTTAAATGTCGCTTTTGGCATAGTTGATCTTTCACTCGCACCTACGCCAAAGATCGGAGATTCCGTCGGAGAAATATTAGAAACACTCGGACTGGACGCTGTTGGCGCACCAGGGACAACGGTAGCACTTGCTATGCTCAATGATGCTGTGAAAAAAGGCGGTCTCTTCGCTTCATCATCCGTTGGAGGGCTAAGCGGAGCCTTTATACCTGTCAGTGAGGATATTGTTATGAGCGAATCTGTCAGAAAAGGCACTCTCTCGCTTGAAAAACTAGAAGCGATGACAAGTGTCTGCTCCGTTGGGCTTGATATGATAGCTATACCGGGAGATACTGACGCTGAGACAATATCGGCGATAATTGCGGATGAAATGGCAATAGGGGTCATAAACAACAAAACTACCGCAGTTAGGCTCATACCTGTCCCAGGGAAAAAAGCAGGGGAAAAAGCCATCTTTGGAGGTCTGTTCGGTGAAGCCTACATAATGCCTATTTCAAACAATCGTATGAGTGGAAAATTTATCCGCTTCGGAGGTCGCATTCCCGCACCACTTCTAAGTGTAAATAATTAATCCAAAAAGCAGAAAGGAATTTTATGAACTCGCTTAATCCATTGGCTATTGAACTTAATGATATACTGAAAAAAAACAATGAAAACCTTTTTAATATGCTTTCATCTTTCGGAAAAAGAATCTATTTTCCAAAAGGAATACTGAGCCAAAGTGCAGAAGCCAAAGCACAAGCCAAAAAGACAAATGCAACTATCGGAATTGCCACAGAAAATGGGATTCCGATGTATTTGCAATCTATAAACAAATATATTAGCAATATCCACCCGAAAGATTCCTATGATTATGCCCCAGCAGCCGGAAAACCTGAGCTCAGGGCAGAATGGCGTAAGAAATTACTCAAAGATAACCCGTCTTTGCAAGGGAAAAGCCTTAGCAACCCTATTGTAACCAACGGACTGACTCACGCGCTCAGCATTGTCTGTGATCTCTTTGTCGAGACTGGGGATATATTAGTCCTTCCAGATAAGGTATGGGATAACTATCCTTTGATGTTTTCAGTCAGATACGGTGCTGAGTTGAACACATTTCCGATGTATAAAAATAATAGGTTTAATACATCAGGATATAGGGAAACTTTATTGAACGCTGGGAAGAATTCAAAAAAAATCTTGACTATTCTGAACTTTCCCAATAACCCAACTGGATACACGGTCACAAAAGATGAGGCAAAAAAGATCACAGAGATTATATACGAGGTGGCAGATTCAGGGTGTCTCGTTATAGCTATATGTGATGATGCATATTTTGGGCTTTTCTATGAGGATGATGCCTTGAAGGAATCAATTTCTGGCTATCTTGCAGGCATACATCCTAACCTGTTGACAATAAAAGCAGATGCTGCTACCAAAGAGGAATATGTTTGGGGGTTCAGAGTTGGATTTTTAAGTTTCTGCTTAGGTGATAGAAATGGCGAGGAGCAGATATTCTCAGCGTTGGAAAGAAAAGTTATGGGATGTATCAGAAGCACTATCTCTAATTGCTCCAATCTTTCGCAAACATTAGTCCTAGAGGCGTTGAGATCGGAATCGCTAGATAGTGAAAGGGCAAAAAAAGCTGAGATTCTTAAAGCGCGTGTACTGAAAGTCAAGGAGATTCTAAAAAATTCTAAATATGATGAGGTATGGGATTATTACCCGTTCAATTCGGGATATTTTATGTGCTTACGGTTAAAGACAATAAACTCAGAAAAGCTCAGGACATATCTGTTAAACAAATACGGCGTTGGAGTCATCGCTCTTGATGAACAAGATATAAGGATTGCTTTCTCATCCGTTGAGGAAAGCAATATTGAGGAGTTATTCGATACAATATATATAGCTATCAAAGAACTATGCTCTTGAACAAAACTATAAATTTTAACCATTTACAAAAAGGATGTCACTATGCCAAAGGAATTAGTTGCTATCGCACCACAACAACCAATATTGAGAGAGTATGAAGATAAACCTGTCCAAGATGGACACATCAAGGTCAAGGTTGAATTTGGGGCACCTAAACGAGGCACAGAACTAACTCTTTATCACGGCGGGCGAGGAGCCAAATTTCCGATGGGGCTTGGTAATATGTGTGTCGGGAAAGTAATAGAGATCGGAAAAGGCGTAGAAGGTTTCTCTATCGGCGACAGAGTCGCTGGATACGGGCATTTGAGAGAGACACATTCTTGGCGTCCTGAACAAGTTTACCGTATGAATGACCGAATGACTTGGAAAGAAGCAGTTTGTTTTGATCCGGCACAATTCGCTTTATCTGGTATCCGTGATGGTAATGTTAGGATAGGTGATCGCACTGCAGTATTTGGTCTCGGTGCTATCGGACAAATGGCTGTGACAATGCTAAAAATGTCAGGTGCTGAATGTGTTATAGCAGTTGACCCTATCCCAATCAGAAGAGAAGTCGCATTGAAAATAGGCGCGGATATTGCCCTTGATCCTTTTACACAAAATATCGGCGAGGAACTGAAAAATGCCACAAATGGAAAAGGCGTTGATGTAGCATTAGAGACAAGCGGTATTTATTCTGCATTAGATCAAGCATTAGATGGACTAGCTTGGGGAGGGACAATCTCTTATATTGCATGGAGCAAGGAATGCAAAGGCGGATTGGATTTTGGAAAGGTTGCTCATTTCATAATTCCTAACATAGTCTTCGCACGTGCTTGTAGCGATCCAAACAGAGATCATCCAAGATGGGATTTTAAGAGAATATGCGATATTTGTTGGAAATGGCTTGCAGAAGGACGTTTTAACTGTGAGGACATTGTTTATCCAGTTGTCCCATTCGAAGATTCCGCAAAAGCCTATGAAGAGATGGATTTACATCCCGAAAGAAGCATAAAGCTAGGCGTTAAGTTCTAATATTTTTGTTTTAATAAACTAAAAACTTTTTTCTTGCCACATCCGGAATATCTACAAGGCTAGTGTCTGCTTACTAGCCAAAATATCCTTATGCCTTGTAAATTTGGAGATATTCATTTGTTATGTTGATCCAGCCATATCTCTGTATAATCTTGAGACCTTCTTCACTCATTTTTAAGCGAATTTCCTTGTTTTCTACCAATTTAACAAGATAATCGCTTAATGTTAAGCTGTCCGAAGGCTCAAATAAATACCCATTTACCCCGTCTTTAACCAACTCGTCAATGCCTTGAACATTCGTTGACACTATTGGTAAACCGCTTGCGATAGCTTCAAGGACAACTAATGGCATTCCCTCAGCATAAGAGGTCAGGACAAAAATATCTGATTGACGATACTTTTCAGGCAAACGATCATATGGTACTGTTCCAGAGAATACGACCTTATCCGAAACGTTTAGCCTTTCCGCTAAATTTGATAACTCCAAACGAAGAGGTCCATCGCCAATGATCTCAACGCGGAATTTTTTTCTTGTATTTTTTAAGACATAAGGTATGCTTTTGATAAGGCAATCAAACCCTTTCCTTTGAATAAGACGACCTATTGCTAATATTTTGATTTCGTCGTCTTTTCTCTGATCTGATGGGCGAAATTTGTCAAGGTCAACGCCGTCAGGGATGACATTAATATCAACTTTATTAAAAACTTTAAGAGCCATATCACGTAGCCCATTGCTACAAGCTACAACCGACTTAGCATTTCCCCATATACTTTTGATAACGGGCATAAGGATTCCATATAACAACCGATAAAAAGGCGGATCGGGATGAGGTCTTGGGACATCCCTGCCCCCAAGAAACAAGACATACGGGATATCATAAATTTTCTTCATCAGATAGGCGACAGGACCAGAGGGAATTCCAAAGAAAACATGAATTATATCAGGGCGGACTTTTTTTATAAATCTGATGCTAAAAATGCTTGCACTGATGACGTATGTTAACATCTCGTGAATTCCGCAGACATTGGGATTTTTCCTTAAAACAGGCACTCTATAAACATCAAATCCATCTAATCTCTCCTTTTTAGACAAATCCTTGAATCTTGAAGTGATGACATAAACCTCGTGTCCAAAAGATGCAAGGTTTTTTGAAATGTAATATGTGACGTTTCCCCCGCCTCCCCCTATTGGTGGAAACTCATAGTTTATCATCAAAATTCGCATCTTGATCACTTTTTATAGTAATTAGCTATTTTCTGAACAGCTCTTATGACATCATAAACATCATCTTCGGTCATTTTCGGTGAAAATGGCAAAGTGATAACACGATTAAATACGCGTTCGGCATTTGGATAATCGCCATGCTTATATCCAAAGGTCTCACGATAATAAGAATGCAAATGGACAGGCTTGAAATGAACCGCACAATATATATTCTCCGCTTGTAGCGCTTGCACAAATTCGTCCCTGTTAATCTTTATAGTTTCCAAATTAAGCAATATCACATACATATTTTCAGAATGCCTTATGTTATCTATACGTTTGATTGTGCTTATTTCTGGCATCTGTTGAAATGCGGAATCGTAGATCTTAGCATATTTTTGCCTTATGTTGACAAAAGATTCCAATTTTTCAAGTTGAGCCAAGCCCATAGCGGATTGAATATCTGTCATATTACATTTATATCCCGGATAAACAACGTCGTAATGAACTTGTGAGCTTGAAATCCTGATCCATGCATCTTTGGTCATACCATGTAACCTTAAATTTCGCAGTTCTTTAGCCCAATCATCATTACTAGTCGTTATCATTCCGCCTTCTGCTGTCGTTATAACTTTTTGGACATGAAAGCTGAACGCGGTGAAATCACTTATACTTCCGATCTTTTTATTTTTATATTCAGCGCCGATGGCATGAGCAGCATCTTCAATAACATAAAGACCATACAATCTCGCAATATCTTCAATTTCGTCCATTTCACAGGGCTGACCTGCATAGTGGACAGGCATAATTGCTTTTGTCCTAGGCGTTATATGTTTCTCTATTTTTGCTGGGTCTATATTAAGCGTATCGGGCTTTATATCAACAAATACAGGCGTTGCCCCCCTATGAATAATAACGTTAGCAGTAGAAGCAAATGTCATCGGCGAGGTTATCACTTCATCTTCCGCGCCTATTCCAGCGACAACAAGGCTTAATTCCATTGCATCAGTGCACGAAGTAACCGCTATTGCATGTCTTGCCCCTACATATCTGCTAAATTTTTCCTCAAATTCTTGCGTTTTCGGTCCTGTTGTTATCCATCCAGACTTTAAAACCTCAACTACCGCATCTATCTCTTCTTGTCCGATGAATGGGACGCCAAATCTCAAAGGTGTTTGTCTAATTGGGTTTCCCCCCTCAATTGCTGGTTTACCGATATCCACTTCTGTATCCTCCTATTAGCTTAATATTGCGTCTTCAATGCCTGTGAATAGATGATACAATAAAATATTTATATGTCAAGTATTGATTTAAAAGACCAATTATGATAATATTTGACAAAATATTTTTGTCCCGTTACCAAAAGGAAAACTGTTTTAGGTTCAAATTAAGGGTAAAGAAAATGTGGGATAAATATAAAGGCATTCTAACAGGCATAATAAGCATTATCGTCATAATAATAATCTATAAAGTGATGACTTATGTCCTAAAACGTTATGCAAGAAAACACTCTTTCAGTGATGAACATACCGCTTCATTTATAAGATATTGGCAATATGGCTTTATTTTCATTGCAACCATATTTGTTGTCATCTCGTTTTCCGGCGAGATGCAGACATTGGGCATCACAATAGGATTTATCGGGTCTATACTAGGATGGATGTTATACGCTCCAATAAGAAATATAGCGGGATGGCTATTTTTAGTCATGACAAAACCATTAAAAGTTGGTGATAGGATCATCATAGGTGGTTATGTCGGTGATGTTACAGATATAAATATAAATTATATTGTGCTTGATCAGGTTGGTGGAACAACTGTCGGAGAGGACAGATCAGGAAGAGGCGTCCTTATCCCAACTGCTTGGTTATTTGACCAACTGATCAATAATTACTCTATGAAATTGCCTTCTGATGAATCAGAGAGTAAATATCTACTTGATGAGGTAGTTGTCAGAATAACCTATGATTCCGATTGGGATGAGGCAGAGAAATTATTAAAATCCTGTGCAAAGAAAGTCACTCAAAATGTCATTGATGAGACAGGTCAAGAACCATATATAAGGGCTGAATTTTTCCCATCAGGCGTATTTATGAGGGTAAGATACATGGTCGCCCCAACCGATAGACAAAGGGTATGGTATGAGATTGTTAAGCTTATCTCACAGAAAATAAATAAAAGCGATATTGTTGCTTATGGATTTAATAGGGCAAATGTCATTGTAAATTATCCAGAAGGTCATCCTTATCCTCCGCAATATCCTTTTTATGATATAGAAAAGGAATAAGCCAATGTTAGAAGAAATTAAATCAGGTTTGCTGAAAGTAATTGAAGTTCTTGGCATAATCCTGACTTCTAAATATAGAGGAGTTTTGCTAAGTGTAATTATTGTAATCTCTTTATTGATCGTCCGGCAAATTTTTACCAAGATCATAAGAGCCTATATCAGTAGAAAAGATTTCAAAGAGGAAAATATAACGCAGTTTATAATGACATGGAAATACATCTGGACTGCAATTATAACTATAATGGGTATAATAGGGTTAAGCGGTTCTATGAAAGCAGTTGGAATTTCTGCTGGCTTTATGGGAATGGTGCTTGGATGGTCACTCCAAGCACCAGTTACCGGCATTGCTGCTTGGTTGATGATCATCCTTAAACGACCTTTCAAGATCGGCGATAGAGTTATTATCGCTGGCATAATTGGTGATGTTATGGATGTAACTATGACACATATAATACTTAATCAAGTCGGCGGAACTGTCGGAGGTGAAGAACGATCTGGAAGAGCAGTTTTGATCCCTAATGCTATTATGTTCAGTCAGGTTATTATGAACTATACGCTACAACAGGATTACATATTGGATGAAGTCCCTGTCAGAATAACCTTCGAATCCGACTGGGAGGAGGCAGAAAGAATACTTATTAGCGCAGCAAAGAAAGTTACAAAAGATGTAATAGAGAAAACAAACGAACAGCCTTTTATCAGGGCAGAGCTTTTTGACGCTGGTGTTTTGATGAGACTGAGATATAAAGTTGAACCGCCAAATCGTCAGGAAATATCGACTTATATAGTCCGTGAGATTTTCAAGGAGTTTGCAAATAATCCAAAAGTGGAATTCTGTTATCCCAAGTCAGAGATCACTTACGAATGGAAAAATTGGCAGAAAGACCAGTCCAAGCCCTATGAACCTTGATCAACTTTCTATTTTTTAATCAACGAAAAACTCATAAGATAAATAAAGACAATGTTTTTTATATATAAAATGAGATCAGTTATACATTAATTGTCCATTATTAAACTTATTCATATGGAGGACGATATGCAATTAGGATTGGTAACTTATAATATGGCAAAAGATTGGGATGTGGATACGATTATCCAAATGTGCGAAAAAACTGGATTTTTAGGCGTAGAACTGAGGACAACTCACGCACATAAAGTTGAGGTTAACCTGAGCTCTGGTGAACGTAAAACAATTAAGCAAAAATTCGCTGACTCAAATGTCCAGCTTGCAGGACTTGGAAGTGCGTTTGAATATCATTCAACCGATCAGGCAGAGGTCAGAAGGAATATCGAAGGCACAAAAGAATATATAATCCTTGCCCATGATGTCGGAGCCCCAGGTGTGAAAGTTAGACCAAATGGATTGCCCCAAAATGTGCCAGTAGAAAAAACTCTTGAACAGATCGGACTGGCACTAAAGGAATGCGGGAAATTCGCACAAGACTATGGTATTGAGGTCAGGCTTGAGGTCCATGGCGGAGGAACAAGCCATATCCCATATATTCGTCATATACTAGACATTGCAGATTGCAAAAATGTAGTCGCTTGCTGGAACTCAAATAGCGGGGAAGTTGAGAACGGATCAATCAAAAATAATTTCTCATATCTCTCTGGAAAAATAGGGCTTGTGCATATAAACGATCTATATAACAAATATCCTTGGCGGGAGCTTTTCCAACTGTTATATGATTCTGGATACAAGGGCTTTACTCTCGCAGAGATACCGGGTAGTTCCGATCCCGAAAGAGTAATGAGATATTATAAACTAGCATGGGATCTGCTAAACGCAGGACTGGTTTAAATATCCAATAAAACATAATAAAATCTGAACAGATGCTATAATAAGACCGATGGTCTAATTATAGCATTTGATCTGTCAAGATGATTGACTTTTGGCTACTCGAATTTCCCAGAATAAGCAATCCAAATCCATGGTCTAGCACTATATTCTTCTACTTTCTTCATTTGCCTATATTTGTATCCGTAATAATCTATGTCGTAAATCTCGTATAGATAAAAATACATAAACAGGTCAATAGTCAAGTTTTTTTGAGGAATTATTCTAATCCCAGCAGTTGGACCATTATTCAATTCCGCAATGAATTTTAGGTTATCAGATATTGGGGCTTCAATGCCTGCAAAGAATATATAAGGTTGTGCTTTAACTCCTATATGTAGTTCTGCTTCTCCTATATCTGGACTGAACACAAGATAGGGACTCCCAATTGGAAGAATGGATATTCCAACTGCTATGTTTGTATCTGGAAATCTATATTTTATCCCATGTATCCCTACTTCAAGATTTTTTGCAACGCCAAAATCAAGATATATAAAGCCGATGTCAAAATGTCCTTGCCTAATTGTCTCAGATTTTGGCACTGTAAATAGCCAAGTTGGTTCTTCCGCCCGAATTGATAAAGCAGAAAGGACAAAAATAAATATCAACGATAGGAGAGCGAAATTCTTATAATTCATACCTTTAACCTCCATAGAAAACACTTATGTCTAAAACTTCTTGCCATAACTGTTTTTCACAAGTTCTGAATCTTTATCATCAACCTTGCCATCCCTGTTTACATCAGGGTTATAGTCAGTTGGAAAATTTTCTTTGCCATAATATCTACCGATTATAACAAGGTCAAGTATATTCACTATCCCATCCCTGTTTATGTCAACGGGATTGGCTATCAAATTCACTGTGATCTTGATATCCGCAGGGATACTATCCAAATTTCCATCGTTAGCTATAAAAGTGAAGATATCTTCTCCGCTAAAACCATAATTCGGTTTATAGGTCAATTCAGGTGGTGTTCCTATAAGAATCCCGTTAGAAGGCTTATTGACAATTTTATATGTTATCGGATCGCCGTTTGGATCGCTTGCAGAAAGTATAATCTTGATCAATGAATTCTCGTTTATGGTTATGGATTGTTCATTTGCTATCGGCGGATCATTGACAAAATTTACCTTGATGCTAACTTTTGCTGGTTGACTATCAAGTCGTCCATCATTGACCACAAACGTAAAACTGTCATCGCCATTAAAATCAGGTTTCGGTGTATATATCACTTTCGGAGGTTCGCCTTCTAATTTCCCATTTGTCGGTTGATTGACGATCTTATAAGTTAAATTATCGTTTTCTGGGTCTGACCCTGTCAATATTATGTTTATCCGAGAATCTTCATCAACCTCCACAGATTGGGAATTAGCAACCGGCGGGTCATTCACACTATTAACTATTATGGTTATAGTAGCCTGTTGACTATCAACTTTACCATCATTGACGACGAAGTCAAAGCTATCTTGCCCAAAAAAATTTGGATCGGGTGTATATTTTTGATTAGGTAATTGACCGCTTAATTTGCCATTTGAAGGCTGTTTAGTTATCCTAAAAGTAAGTGGATCAGAGTCCGCATCTGTTCCGGTTAGCAACACATCAACGGGGGTATCCTCATCGGTAATTATAGTTTGCGAATTTGCTATCGGCGCACGATTTTGTGCCTTTAATGTCACATTTACCATATTGTCTGTAAATACTTTATACAGAGCCTCAATCTGACCATAACCATTATCTTGCCAATAATTCCAGAAATCTATTATGGTTTTTGGTTTTTTCTTTGACATCGTGTTCCAAAGTTCCGGAAGCATAAAGCTTATCTCATCATCATCCATTCCGGGTGTTTCATCTTTGCTCTGTGCGGTATCTGTGATATCCCACAATATACTAGCAACCGTGCCTTCCACTATCTCGCCTCGATTGTTGTTCAGGTCTTTTCCCTTCCACCATTCATTATATTCTATGTTCGGAGTATTGGCATTTGCATATTGAGTGAGGTTGAAGGCATTGTCATCAAAAAGTGCTTCGCAATATTCAGCCCAGCCTTCCTTCATGGCAAATTCTGCATCAGATACCGTATTTACATGGTGGACTATATCCTTGTATGTCCCTTTGGGAAGATTATTATGATTATATGCATATAAAGCGGACATTATTGAATGCCCATATTCATGAAGCATAGTAGTCCGATCCCATTCTTTTCCAACAACAATATTAAGTGTCTCAGTTACTATATCCCCCATTGGGACACGATATGTATATGTATAAAGAGAAGTTTGTCCATCTTTAAAGGGCCATCTGGTATTTATCCTCTTCCTGCTCCAATTGAGTTTATTTAACAGAAAGCTACCAGCTTCTACGATGCTATTGAATATGTGCCCCAAACATCTAAATTGGTTAGTTTCGTTGAAAATGTAGTCGTTGATAAATACTCCGCCAGCAACATTTTGGATTATTGGCAACTCGAATTTATATGTCTCGTTCTTATCATTGATAATGTTTATAACATTGTTACTGAAAACAATAACAAGTTGAAAATTTCGTGACCCCATATCTGGATTAGGTATATTTTCAAATGAATAGAAGCCTTCCTCATTGGTATAGACCGTCGAAATAAGTATATTTTTTAACTGAGTAATCTCATATAATTGGACAGCAACATTTTTTATTGGGACTAAACGGTTTAAATTATCATTATAATATTTGATGTAGCCACTAAACGAAAAAAATCCCTGAGCGATGGTCAGATCGGGCGGGGCAAGGATAGATCGCACCATAATTCCTGTCTTGCCCATTGTAAATGAATCAACTTTTTCAGTTATCTGTGAATGTCCATCCTCGACGACCAGATAAACAAAAAAATGTTCAACCTCTTGACGAGATTGCGAAACTTGGCTATATACAGAAGCCTGAAGGGCATAAGTGCCTTTTTCTGTTACCTCTATATGGACAGAATAACTCCTTAACGATCCTTTGATGAGAAACGGTTCAACAAAACTTGATTGTCCAATTATAGAAATTCCATCAGGGACTCTGAATATTACCGTTGTCTTGCCGTAATCTCCTAATGTAGGCACAAGATCAAACGTTAGGACTGCTCTTTGACCGATCAAGGGAGCGTTTGATAGATATAATTTTCCGTCAAATAATGGTGGTTTTGTATGACTAAAGCCTTCTGACAGTAGTGGTATGCATATCAGGACAGCGGTTAAAATAATAATTCTGGGCTTCATAAAGTGATATCTCCTCAGAAAACAGTTAATCACAATAGGAAATATAAAATACCTATATATACACAATAGGAAATATAAAATACCTATATATAGTTTATATCGGCAAAAGTAGTGAAAAGATTCAGTATTGGTCTAAATCATCATATTAACTATGCTTTGTCAATTTGTCTTTACCTGTGTGCCAACTCTGCTGACAGATCCAAATATCTCTTAATGCCCTCTGGCGTAACATTCCAAGGAATATGATTTCCTATACACATCATATATCCGCCTGTCATCTTTGCAGTTTCTACCATACTTTTAACCATTGCTTCAATTTCCTCTGGGATATTGCGAGTCAAAATGCGGTTATCGCCCTCTCCCGCCAAAAAGCAATCCTTATGTTTGCGTGCTATCTCTTTATAATTAGTATAAGGCTCAGATATTATCCCTCTTGCCCCACAGGCAAACACATCATCAGCGTATGCATCCATACAACCATCAGCCATAAAGATAACCTCTTTACCTGTCGCCTTTACCATACCCCAAAACTCTTCATAACGTGGAAATATATATTTGTGCATCCATTTCGGCGAGCATACAGGACCTCTTGCAGTAACTATATCATCGTGGCAGATAACAAAATTAACAGGTAGCCTTGCGAATACTCTGAAAACTCTACGATTGATCTCGGCAAACTCGTCCATTATCCTCTCAAATCTCGGATCAAGGCAAGTTTCAAGAAACAACTTCCAGCCGAATGTAAGCAATGGCCACATAAACATAGTATTATAGAAACCACATGATGCGGTTGACCCCTCTGGAGCTTTATCGCCCCATTCAGCTGGATATCCTCGACGATACATTTGGTATAATTTTTCTTCATCTGAATAATCTCTTGATTCAACGACAGGGATATTAGTAAAATCGCCTTGCTCTAATGGAGAGAAATTGAAGACGTCTTCTGCGGTTTTAAATAAAAATCCCCAGTCCCACATAGCTGTTTCACTGTCGCCCCATCTGACATGATGTCTTCCCTGTTCATCTACCCTTGAACTCTGACCTGTCAGGTCTAATAATGGACGTGGTATCGGATCATCGCTAGCAGGCACAGGTAGCCCAAGTTGGGGATATAACTCCTGCATTTTAAGCCTGCAAAGTCTGGGATGTTCATAATAATCAATACCTGTCAGGTATGTCTCTGCATCAGGACAAGACCAATGTTCCCAATGTGGTATCCTTTTGGGAGCCATACCCATAAATGCCATATAACGATCGCTATATTCCATAATCACTCCGTATATTTATATAAAATTTTTAATACCATTTGAACAAACACAGAAATAAAATTCCATTTTTATATTTCTACGGTTAATTTTATATATTTACCATTACTTTTATACAAGCTCCTGCGTTTTTGCTCGGATATTCAAGGGCTTCTTGCACCTTATCAAGCGGAAATCTTGTCGTTATCATAGATTTGACGTCAATTTTTCCTTTGCTGACTAGATTTATCGCTGGTCTATAAGCATTAGCATATCGGAATATACCTCGTATATCAACCTCCTTGCATATAGCTTCAACAACCCTTATAGGTATATCGTCAACTGTCGGCATGCCTATAAGGACTATGACTGCACCTGGCTTAGCCATTTTTATTGATTGTTGTATTGTCACAGGTAGCCCAACCGCTTCTAACACAACATCTGCACCGCCATTTGTATATTCCAAGACCTTTTGGACTACATCTCCTTCCCTCGCATTGACCGTTTTATCTGCTCCTAATTTCTTCGCAAGCTCCAATCGGAACGGTTCAAGGTCAGTGATTATGACGTCCGTAGCCCCTCTTGCCTTTACTGCCTGTAATGTCATCAGACCGATAGTCCCAGCGCCGATGATCGCCACAGTATTTCGGACATTTACTCCGCCTCTTTCTGCTGCGTAGACCCCAACAGAAAGCGGTTCAATCATAGCCCCTTCTTCAAAAGTCATATTTTCTGGAAGCTTGAAAAGAAAGTCCTCAGGGTGAGTCATATATTCTCTATACGCGCCGTGGAAAGGTGGAGTTGCAAGGAATGTAACTCCCGAACAAAGGTTATATCTTCCCAGTCTGCAATACTCGCATTTTCTACACGGAACGCCTGCCTCTATTGCTACTTTATCGCCCACTTTGACATCTTTTACATTCTTTCCAATTTCAACTACCTCGCCTGCACACTCATGTCCAAGTATCAATGGTTCTTTAACGACAAAATCCCCGATCCTGCCAACTTCAAAAAAATGGACATCCGATCCACATACGCCGACAGATTTAATCCTGATCAATGCCTCATCGTCTCTTGGTATTGGTATATTCATTTCTTCTATATGTATTTCACCAGGTTTATAAAGAAATGCCGCTTTCATCTTCCCTGTCATAGTTATCTCCTCATATTCTTATACGACAAATTTTGAGAATAGATATACATCAAACCATCTGTTATCCCACAAAAATTGGTTTTTTAATAATGCTTCCTGATTAAAGCCCGATCTTTTAAGAGCATTTATCTTTTCATCAGGAGAATTTGCCACAACAAAACACTGTATCTTCCCTTCTGGTAGTTCCATACAGCTTATCAATTCGTCATAATTTGCTATAAAATTCCTATGCATAAACATATCCAAAATAAACGTTTTGCCTGCCCATCTGCGGTCCTGTTCCAACGCAATACAACCGACAACAGCGCCATATTCAGATTCTAGAACTTTCACTTTGACGTTGCCATCTTCTAATCGCTTCATAAGGTTAAGAAATCCACCCTCAAAATTGATTATGCCGTATAGACCGCTTGCTACACTTTTCAGAATCTCAGTTTCTTTTACAGACATTAATGTAGCCATCAATGTCCAATGTTTCCATTGGAGATCGGCAGGACTCACCTTGCCATAAGTGAAATGTTTCTCTTCAAAATTATCGTCAGTTGAAAATCTCATAAATCCTGAATTTTCAATAACGCTTCTGAACCCGAAACTATGATATATCCAATAAGGAGCGGAATTAAAACCAGTCCCAAGCAATAACAATCCGCCTCTTTGCTTAAAATCTTTCATCTGTTGTTCCATAATGAGTGTGCAGATATGTTTTCTTCTTTGCTCTGGAACGGTGAAGACGTGTCCGAGTATACCTGTGTGGTTATATTCAACAGTCATTATATTAGCGACTATTCGTCCGTTTAGTTTTCCTACATAAAATCTTGTCTCCAAATCTGTGATCGTGCCGTCCAAAGCCCTGTTGACATGCGTAAGCCAAGGTTCGCCCTTATGATGTAAGACTTTATTAATAGCCTCTATATACTCCTGATCGGGGGCAAAAATTACGCCGATCTCCATATCTTCGCCCGATTTCAGTTTTGCATCTGATAGTTTTGTATACAATTTCACCCTCCTTAATGACAAAACATAACAATATATCATTTTATCTATTAAATAAAATCAACGATACATAACTCCCGATAGCCCTCTGTAAATAGTTAAAATTCCAACCAGTCCAAGCAATACTGCCAAAATTTGCATAACCCTTGATCCCCCAAGATTTATAGAAAAAGCATTACCAAATTTTGACGATTGCGACCCTCCGATGGTCAATAACAACGTAATCAAAAATATCTTACCATATTCGCTATTCACAAAGGGCTCTGCTTTAGCTATGTTGGATACAAGGAAAAGTATATAAGAAATCAATACACCAAATATACAAGAAAAAAGATACCTATTCAAGCATCTTTTGCAGACCTGCTTTTCATTCAAAATACAGTGACAGTGTAAATATTTCGATAGTAACCTATCCATAAAATAGCTAGATAATATCCCTATTGCGATAAAAGCTAATGTCAACAAAAGATAACCAACAAGATTAAAAGGCAGAACATCTTGTTTTGTCCGAATTATGATAAATACAAGTGATGTTATCCCAACAATAAACATAGACGTTGCCTTTGCCATAAGCTTATCAAATTTCAGGAAATATGCAAATGCTGGACCATACAGAATGCCTCCTCCAACCCCGATTGTGCTTGCAAAAATACTGATGAAAAAACTGGTAAGCATCCCAAGAATATTATTTGGCTTATCCCTAGTTGCGATCTCCTTATATGAACGAATAAAACAGAAAGCGGATATCGGTATTATAATAGTGCCAAATACTATCCTGAACCATGCAAGCGATAGGCGGTCAACTATATAAATGCCGATAAGTATTGCAGGGATCGCACATACAGAATACAACAATCCTTCTTTATATCTGATCATCTTTGTCTTTGCATGTTCCCAAGAGCCCAATAAGGCGTTAAAGAAGACAAAAAGAATGGAACAAGAAGCAATAACCCTCGAAGCATAGCTAGAATTGAGAGCAGGATATATCCACAAAAGCATAGGCACTGCAATAAACCCTCCACCAGCACCGACAATCGTCCCAATTATGCCTATGACAAATCCGACAAGTATGAAAAATAACTGAAATATCATTTACTCTCCCTATTCAATTTAAAAAAAGCATTGGCATTTTCGCTAGTGATCTTACCGATATTTGGCAACGTGTCGTGTCTCAATTCAGCGATCTTCTTAGCGACTGCTTTTACATAAGAAGGCTCATTTCGCTTGCCACGCATAAACTGTGGCGATAGATAAGGACAATCCGTCTCAATAAAGAATTTGTCCTTTGGTATATTCGTAGCGATCCTTTGCAGAATAACTGAATTTGGATATGTTACAGGTCCTGCAAATGAGATATATAGACCTAGTTCAAGGCATTTATCCGCAAAATCTTGATCGCCAGAGAAACAGTGCATAACACCTCTAAGACCGTATAAGTTTTCTTTTAATATAGCAAGCATATCGTCAAATGAATCTCGGTTATGTATGATTATTGGCAAGTTCAATTCCCTTGCAAGGTTCATCTGTGCGATAAAAACTGATCTTTGAACAGTGCGGGGAGAAAGGTCTCTATAATAATCAAGCCCGATCTCGCCTATCGCAACTACTTTTTTATTCTGTGCAAGCTCCTTTAATGTCTCCAAAGCCCTATCACCAAACGTTTTAGCGTCGTGTGGATGGATGCCAACGGATGCAAAAAGCCCTTCATTCTCATCTGCAAGTTTAACAGCTAACATGCTTGATGAAATGTCAAAGCTAGCATTAATTATATATTCAACACCTTCAGCTTTCGCTCGTTTAATCACAGTTTGCCTATCAACATTATAGTCCTTCATCTGAAGATGCGCATGGGTATCTATTAACATATCTCTTTCCAATCCTGTGTTTTGTTTTTGCTATCATTATAAAATAATGTTTTAATTTGTGGATAACCGAAAATTACCAAGTTTCTAATTGGTAAAAAAATGCTATTATCTGCCCAAAACAGCCTCACATCGTAAATTAAACATACAAAATTATAGTCTATATATGGTAAAATATCAACAAGATAAAAACTTGTATAACTAGAATAATTTCATAATTTTTTAGCATAAAAACATCCAAAGCCCAACTTTTAGATGGTGATTTAATATGAATGCTTTATTAAAATTAGAACTGAGACGAAAATTTAAGATTAAAGGGGTCATCACTGCTATCATATCTAGGTCTATATCCATAGCGATATTGTTTTTGCTTGTCATATTAATTAAAATCGCAACCGGCATACTAGCTTTATTCATATCGCTTTCCGTAATGATCCTATTATTTACGCCCGCAAGCATCGTTAACTCTCTGGTTAGCAGAACCGCAAAGCAGGAGATTGACGAATTGATGTTTACGAAAATAAAGATACCATCAATAATTCTATATAAGTTCATAATGTCAAATATATATAATATAATTATCATAATAATTGCTAATATGATCGTCTTTGCATCCATTTATAATAATCAAAAAATGACTATATCAGGCATTGTAAACGCAAACCTAGCTATCATAGTGATCATGATATTTTCTTCCACACTAACCGCTGTTTCAATTATCCTGTTCAATCGCAATATACTCGCATCAACTATTTGTGTTTACTTCATTACATCAATTTTAGTATTTAGCGTTATTATTGCTGGACCTTTCATTTTACGGATAGAAAGTCAAAAGGCAAAGGACATAATGACAAAGTCCGCTTTATATGCCAATCCTGTTATAATGTTAGTCAGATCAATGGGAAAAATAGATATTATGAGGACTGATCACATATATAAAATCGCTGATCCCATTGTAGGGAGGGGATTTACATATCCTGATTGGCGGATACAGTGTATAGGATATTTTACCATCTCATTTATTTTCATATTAGTCGCTATTTTATTGTCACAGTTCATTTTACGTGCATATTAAACGATGTTAAAAAAGATATACCAACTATCCATATTCCTAATTATCTTTCCATCATTCTTAGTAAAGGCGCAGGAATATAATCCTAGCGAAGTTCTCGTGAAGTTTAATGTAAAAGATAACAAAGCTGTTACCGCTTTTTTAGAAAAGATAAAGCCATCATCTTTTGAAGCTTTGTTTCCAAAGGCAGACCATGAACTTAATCTGATATATAAGCTTAAATTTACATCGGATTCAGATATACAGTCAATAGTTTACAAGTGCAAAAATGACCCGATAATTCAATATGCCCAGCCTAATTTTTATAACCAACTGGCTGAAAAGGTTGATAAGCCTAATGATTTTTTTTACACTAATCAATGGGCATTGGAAAAGATCGATCTGCGAAGAGCCTGGGGAATAGAAAAAGGCAGTGAGGACATCATCATCGCTGTTGTTGATACAGGCGTCGATTACAATCACGAAGATTTAAGATCAAGGATATGGATAAACAAGAGGGAAATTCCCAACAATAACATAGATGATGATGGAAATGGTTATATTGACGATATAATTGGCTGGGATTTCTTTGACTCTCCTGAAACTAAGCTGAAAATAGACCATATTGACCGTGATAACGATCCAATGGACGAAGACGGACACGGAACACATATTGCAGGTATAATAGCAGGCATCCCTAATAATTCCATCGGTATAGCAGGCATAACTTGGGGATGTAAGATAATGCCTTTGAGAGCAGGGAGCAAAATCCTTGAAGACGATGATCTCGCATCTGCCATTGTCTATGCAGTCGAAAATGGAGCTAATATAATCAATATGAGTTGGGGCGATGATAACTTATCATTTGTTATCAGAGACGTCACTGAATATGCTTATAGAAAAGGTTGCGTCCTTGTTGGTGCTGTTGGCAATGATGACGAACAGAAGATCATATATCCTGCAAATTTTAATCACGTTATAGCGGTTGGAGCGACAAACAAAGCAGATAAAAAAGCTAGCTTCTCAAATTATGGCACAGGGATTGATATACTTGCCCCAGGTGAACGTGTCTTTGGGACAGTGCCGAACAACTCTTATAGCGATTGGAGCGGAACGTCTATGGCTACTCCAATCGTATCTGGGGTTATAGCGTTGATGCTTTCAAAACGAAGAGGACTTACCAATCAAGAGATCGTCCAAATACTGCGTCAATCTGCAGATCGTATCGATGAGCCAAAGTTTGAACGTATTGGAAGGGTAAATGCATATAAAGCTTTGTTAGCTACGTTAAATATTACGGCAAAAATATCATCTCCACAGAACGAAAGTGGAACAGATAAAACAATGACGATTATTGGCACTGCTGGAGGACCAAGTTTTAAAAGATATGAGTTAGATTATAGTTCAACAAAAGAGCCTTCCAAATGGTATAGGATAAAAATCGGATTCGAGCCGATTTATGAAGATATTATCGCACAATGGACAACATTACACTTCGCAGAAGGAAATTACACCCTACGTCTGAGGTGTTTCGATCAAAATGGAATGATAGCAGAGGATAGAATAAAGGTATTAATTGATCATACTCCCCCAATAATATTAGAGCATAAGTGTAATATAAGGATAATAAACGATAGAGTAAAGACAGTTTTATCAATAAGAACTGATGACGCGACGACCGTTGTAGTTTATTATATTCTTGATAATTTTGACATTGGACCAAAGGAGTTTTATCTCCCATCTGTTGGTAAAAAACACGAGTTAGATCTAACAGACAATTTTGGAAGGGATGTCGTATCAAATTTCAGTTACTATATAAAAGCGATCAATACCGCTGGGCTTTCAACAGATAATTTTAACGAAGGGTTTTCGCACATCAATATCTCTTCCGTTTATATCCCTCAAAGTGGGTTCATCGGGAAAAAGACCGCTATTCCTGTTATATATCCGATCGGCATTGCTGATTTTAATGGAAATGGCGTAGATGAGATCGTCGGTATGGAGAAGCCAAATTGGGATTATTCTTTCGTCAAGATATTCGAAGAAACTGAATCAGGATTATATTTTCAAGTTTTTAAGAGTGATTACGAATATTATCCACAAGATATTGGAGATACAGACGGAGATGGGCTTCTTGAAATATTAGGCAACAGAGGAGATCGGACGTTCTTGGTGGAAAGCCCATCAAAATGGTCTTACCCTACCAAGAAGATCTGGGAATGTGAAGACCTGTGGGGAGGGCAAATAGATGATCTGGATTTGGATGGCAAAAAGGAGATCATATCATCTAACATAAAGAATAAATCAATAGATATATTTGAAAACAGAGGAAATGACAAATATCTCAGAGTCGCTAGATTAAAAAACACAACTGATGGTGATAATCTTAACGCTGTCAAGTTTGCGATCGGTGACTTTGATTCTGACAATGGAAAGGAGATCGCATTTGGCGATTCTGACGGCGATCTGCTAGTCTATAAATGCTTTGATGATGATAATTATAAGCTTGTTTGGACTGGGAAAATAAACTGCATATCAATAAAATCTCTGGTTTCAGGCGATTTTGATGGCGATGGCAACTATGAATTCGCTGTCGTCGGAGAATTAATTCAATCCTCATATAATGTAAATAAAATCTATGCTTATTCAGTATTTGATTACTCTTTAAAATATCTAGAATATCAAGAGGTCTATTCCGTTCAGATCATAGGCACAAAAGAGGGATGCGGGATATCAACCGGCGATATAGATAACGACTTTATAGACGAAATATTAGCCATTGTTGGCGATTCTGCATATATAATTAAGTTCTCTGAAAACGAAAAGATGCCTTACATCTGGTATTCACCTGCAAGTTACACGAATAAGATTTTCGTTGGCGACGTCAATAAAGATGGCATAAAAGAGCTATTTTTCAATGTTGACGACGAATTGACAGTGTTTAATTTTGATACAGATATGTCAATCCGTCCCCCATGGAAATTAAAGGCGACAGTTTTTGACGAGAGTGATATAGAATTGACGTGGTATGGGCAAACTGATTCAATCGCTTATAAAATATATCGTGGGACAGATGAAAGTGATCTCAAACATATATCAACTCTCAGTTCGTCAAATTATAGCAAACAGATGAACGTTGGAAAATGGATTTACAGAGACAAAGGTCTCATCCAAGACGTCAAATATTGGTATGCTTTAACGTCTATTGATAAAGACGGTAATGAAAGCCAATTTTCAAATAAGGTGAGCATATTATTAGACCGAAACGTATATATAGTTTCAGCAGAATATAAGCATCCAAGAGTCTTATATGTGACATTTAGCAAGCAGATCACATTGCCAAGTAATGAAACTAATCATTTCTATATTGAGACTGAAACGTTATCTGTAAATCCAATTTCAGCTATTTTAGATCGCGACGACAGAAGAGTTATCCTGAATTTGCCAATTTTACAAGCGGGAAACTATGTGCTTTATGTCTATAACGTGACTGATAAAGACGGAAATCCAATAAGATTTGATAAAAATTCAATCAGATTTATTATACCGATCTCTGATCAAGACAATTACTATGATCTTAAACAGATGAAAGTATTTCCAAACCCTGTTACAGCTGGACGTTCAGAAAAAGTTCAATTCCATTATTTACCAAATGACTCAATAATAAGAATTTTTGATCTGAATGGTCATTTGATCAACACAGTCAAAACGGAACAAAATAAGGCAGAATGGTATCTTGACAATGATTCAGGAGAGAAGATCGCCAGCGGAGTATATATTTATTTCATTGATTCTAATAGTGGTCGAAAAGCGGGAAAGATAGCAGTTATTAGATGATGGTCTACTGATTTTTATTCTTGGCAGATTGAGACGTTCTTTTAATATCCCGATACATTTCAAACATCTTTTTTGCTATTTCCTTGCCATCAATTTTGTATTCACCAGATTCTATCTTTCTTTTTAATTCATCAACTTTACCTTGTCTAATATCTGGTAGTTCTTTGGCGATTTTCTTTAATCTGTCTATTTCTTCAGTGTTGTATGCATTCATCTTATTCTTATTCTTTTTACACATTTATAACCACCATAAAACATTAAAACATTGAAAACTTCACCAAATAATTATTAGCAGGATCTGTGCCAAACATTATGAAAGTTGAGAAAATCAAACATAAGAGTTAATTATTACTTGACGTGAGCCTTCATTTATTATTTTTCTGAATAAAAAAGCGACAAAAAATTTATACATTGTTGCATTTCATAATAATTAAAACAAATATTAATACAAAATTAACATTTTTCTATTACAATATATTATCATATATAAAATCATAACAAAAATACTTGCTCTTTTCTGAACAATAGGATAGAATATAAATTAAGTTTTTAAGGCAAGAACTCCAAAAATTAACACTTGGTAAGATTTTCAAATGGACTTCGAAAAAATAGGGAAAAAAGTAGACAGAACACATATATCAGAATCAATATTTCAGAAGATACTTTATATTTCAGGCATTTCAATGCTGTTATTGCTGTTTTCAATATTTGTAACCTTGTTGATAAGGTCATTTCCTGCTATAAAAGCTTTTGGACTAAGTTTTTTTTATGGTAGCACCTGGGACCCTGTTTCTAATGAGTTTGGCTCATTGCCGTTTATTATAGGGACATTATTAACCTCGTTCTTGGCACTTGTCATTTCAATACCGTTTTCTCTCTCAATCTCAATATTTCTTGGCGAATATTTTAGAGAAGGGACATTCTCATCGATATTGAAAAGCATCACTGAGCTTTTGGCGGGCATTCCATCTGTCATATATGGGTTTTGCAGTATTTTTATCTTAATCCCTGCTGTTCGTGCTTTGGAGATGAAATTAGGAGTAACTCCACTAGGAGTTGGTATTTTCACTGCATCGATTGTGTTGTCTGTAATGATAATTCCATATTCTGCTTCTCTTGGCAGGGAAGTTATTCAACTTGTCCCCTCTGAACTAAAAGAAGCGGCTTATTCTCTTGGTGCGACAAGATACGAGGTTATAAAAGAGATTATCCTGCCTTATGCTCGCTCTGGGATATTTGCCGGTATCCTATTGTCTCTTGGCAGGGCGTTAGGTGAAACGATGGCTGTCACAATGGTTATAGGCAATAAAAATTCAATTCCACAGAATATATTTAGCCCATCGAACACGATGGCAAGTGTTATAGCTAATGAATTTATGGAGGCATCTCCCGGTAGCATTCATTTATCCAGTCTTGTCGCTGTCGGGCTTTTATTGTTTGTTATCACTACTATTGTCAATATTATTGGCAGATATATTATAAAAAGATTGAGCGTGGAGATATGACAGATCAATTACGTATTAGTTTAAGGATCACAAAGGATATAATATTTAAATGGATCATCATTCTATTCTCGATACTTTCTGGTATACCATTGATAGTTATCCTTTATTTTATCATTAAGAATGGTATATTTGCAGTAAATTGGGAATTTTTGACTAGCCTGCCCAAACCAGTGGGTGAACCCGGTGGCGGGGTGTTTAACGCGATAATAGGGACGGTCATATTGATAGTCATTTCATCTGTCATATCTGTCCCTATTGGGATATTTGCTGGGATATATCTTGCGGAGAATAAGAAAGGGAAAGTCCCTTATTTTGTTAGACTTTGCGTTGAAGTGCTTCAAGGGATACCATCAATAGTTATTGGAATTATCGTCTATGCTTGGGTAGTTATGCCGTTAAAAAGCCCGTCAGCCTTGTCAGGCGGAATAGCGTTAGGTATAATGATGTTACCTGTTATAATAAGGTCTACTGAGGAGACCTTACGGTTGATCCCAAATTCATTAAGAGAGGCGTCATTAGCTTTGGGAGTCCCTTATTTTAGAACTATTCTAAAAGTCATATTACCAGCAGGGATCAGTGGAATAAGCACGGGGATACTGTTAAGCATTGCCAGAATTGCCGGAGAGACCGCACCATTGTTATTTACCGCTTTTGGCAGTAACTTTATGAATTGGAATATACTTAAACCAATAGCTTCTCTTCCGCTTGTCATATTCAATTATGCGACAAGCCCTTATGAAGAGTGGATCACACTTGCCTGGGGGGCATCTTTTGTTTTAGTTGTTATGGTATTAGGCTTAAACATTTTGGCAAAAATAGTAGCAAGAAAATGGAAAGTCCAGTTTTAAGAATTGAAAATTTTTATGCCTATTTCGGCGACAACTGTGTGTTAAAAAACGTCAATCTATCTATTCCAAAGAACAAAGCAACTGCGATAATGGGACCGTCTGGTTGCGGAAAGACTACACTTATAAGGTGCATAAATCGTATGCACGAGTTAACTTTTGGAGCAACCGTTTCGGGCAAAATTTATCTGCTCGATGAAGACATATATGCGACTAATCCCATCATAGTTAGAAGAAAGATAGGTATGGTGTTCCAAAGACCTAACCCTTTCCCTACTATGAATATTTATGATAATGTGATCGCAGGATATAAATTAAATGGAATAAAAATTGCTAAAAGTGAATTAGAAAAAATAGTTGAGGAATCTTTGAGAAAAGCAGCTCTTTGGGATGAAGTAAAGGATTTCTTACATAGAAAGGGGAGTTTTCTATCCGGTGGACAGCAACAGAGGCTTTGTCTTGCAAGAGCTTTGGCTATGAAGCCAGAAATAATTTTGCTTGATGAGCCTACATCTGCATTAGACCCCAAATCAACTGCGAGCATTGAGGAATTGATCACTGAATTGGTAGATTATGTTACTATCATCATAGTAACTCATAACACTGCACAAGCTGCTAGAATCTCTGATTTCACTGCCTTTATGTATCTCGGCGAGTTAATTGAATTTGGTCCAACAGAAAAGATGTTTACTGTTCCCAAAGATAAAAGAACTGAGGAATATCTTGGCGGTAAATTCGGTTAGAGGGAAATTGAAATGCTTGGAGAGAGAATTACAAATATCAAAAAAAATCTTATCGAATATGCGGGTCTTGTAGAAAATATGATTGACAAAGCACTTCAAGGACTGCTTGAGAGAGAGTTACAGCCACTTAAAGAGATAATAGAAAAAGACGAGTTAAGATCAAACAAATTTGAACTGGAAATCGATGATTTATGTATCTCTACTATAGCTCAATTTCAACCAAAGGCGAGGGACCTTAGGACAATTCTTATGGTTTTAAGGATCAATAATGATCTTGAAAGAATAGCTGATCATGCAGTTAACATCGCTGAAAGTAGCGCTTTTTTAATTGAAAGACCTGCTCTTAAACCTCTAATTGATATACCAAGAATGTCCCAAATATCAGTGAGAATGTTAAAAGATAGCATAAATGCCTTCATAAACGAAGACGTGGAATTAGCTTATGACGTCTGTATGAGGGATAGCGGTGTTGATGAGCTGAGAGATCAAATACTTAGAGAGCTAATTATGTATATGAGTTCTTCTCCTACTACTATTGAACGTGCTTTCCAATTAATCAGAATATCAAGCAATTTGGAGCGAATTGCTGATCTATCAACAAATATATCAGAAGATATAATATTTATGGTTCAAGGAAGGGTTATAAAACATCATTCGGAAGAAGAATCAGATAAACTAAAAGAATAGGAGATCGCAATGAAGTTGATTAGTGGAATAATAGTTATGAGTTTAATCTTAAATCTGGTGATTGTGTTGATTAGTCCAAGTTTTGCCGATGATTGGTATCAATGGCGAGGACCTAATCGCGATGGAATATCAAAAGAAAAAGGATGGTCGGCAAAATGGACTGATAATGGTCCTAAAATCCTATGGAAAATATCCGTCGGGACAGGTTATTCATCAGTTGCGGTAAGCAAAAATCGTGTTTATACAATCGGTAACATAGATAAAACTGATATTGTGTATTGTCTTGATGCGAATAATGGTTCTGTGATATGGAAATATTCTTATCCTTGTGTTGCAGATGGAGCTGGATACCCTGGTCCTGCTGCTACACCAATAATTGACGGGGATTCTGTTTATATCCTGAGCAGAGAAGGTCATCTATTCTGTTTAGACGCTGGTTCAGGCAAAGTTATATGGTCAAAACATATTGTAAATGACTTCGATGCAAAATCTCCCGACTGGGGATTTGCATGTTCGCCACAAGTTGTCGGCGAAAAATTGATATTGGCTGTCGGCATTAATTTAGCTTTGAATAAAAAAACAGGCGATCTGATCTGGAAAACACAGGATTATCACGGGGGGTATTCATCTCCCTTTGTATTTAGATATGAAAACAAATCTTTAATCGCAATATTCAACACCGTAGGACTGATTATATTCAACTTGGATGACGGCAAGGAAATTGCCCGTGCGGAATGGAAAACTGATTGGAATGTTAACGCAGTTACACCAATTGTTTCTGGCTCAGATATTTTTATATCATCAAACTATAACGTAGGAGGGGCGGTATATAAATTTGACGGTAAAAGCCTGACTCAAGTATGGAAAAACAAAAATATGAGAAACCATTTCAATAGTTGTGTCCTCTGGCAAGGCTACCTATATGGTTTTGATATGGAACAGCTTAGATGTATTGATTTCAAGACGGGGTTAGTAAAATGGACGCAGAAAGGTCTTGGAATGGGTTCTGTTATGATCGCCGATGGAAAACTTATTGCATTAGGAGATAATGGAATTCTAGCGATTGCCGAAGCTGTGCCTGATGGTTATAAAGAGATCACCAGAGCAAAGGTCTTAGATGGTCTTTGTTGGACTGTTCCTGTTCTTTCTAACGGTAAAATTTATTGTCGCAATCATGAAGGAGATTTAATCTGTCTTGATGTTAAAGCTGAATAAGGGAAAAAGGGGTAGATCAAATTGGCTAATATCTTGATCGCGGACGATGATCCAAAAATCAGAATTGTTTTGTCGGATTCCCTTCAAAAAGATAACCACAAGATTGTAACGGCAGAATCCGGTGAAAAAGCTATAAAATTAGCTCAAGATACTATTTTTGATGTTGCTATAATTGACGTTAAAATGGGCGATATTAACGGTATTGAGGTATTAGAATTCATTAAGAATACATCGCCAGATACCGACGTTATAATGATAACCGGAAATGGAAGCATTCCCATTGCAGTTCAAGCAATGCGTTCTAATGCTTATGACTTCATTACCAAACCGATAGATATTAATAAATTAAAATTAATTATTGACAGGTCTTTACAAAAGCAAGAGGTCTCTGCCAATGTAAGAATTCTTCTGGGTCAAGAAAGAGAAAAAAAGAAGTTTTCTAATATCATAGGCTCGACACCTGCAATGTTTAAGGTTTTTGATTTAATTGAAAAGGTTTGTATGTTTGACACAACGGTTCTGATCACCGGCGAAAGTGGGACGGGAAAAGAATTAGTTGCTAGGACAATTCATTCCAATAGCCCAAGAAGAAACTTCCCTTTTATTCCGATCAATTGTGCAGCTATACCTGATAACCTTCAAGAAACTGAGTTTTTCGGACATGCTAAAGGGGCATTCACAGACGCTTTTGACCAGAAAATTGGTCTTTTTGAGGAAGCGGATAGCGGAACTGTTTTTCTTGATGAAATTGGGGATGCTTCTCTTTCTACGCAACTTAAATTGCTGAGATTTCTTGAGAATGGCGAAATTAGAAAAGTAGGCGAAAACAATCCAATTCATGTTGATGTTAGGCTTATCGCTGCTACTAATAGAAACCTTTCTAAAGCCATAGCAGATGGAACTTTCCGTGAAGACCTATTCTATCGCATTAATGTAATTGAGATAAAACTTCCTGCTCTGAGAGAAAGGAAGGACGACATACCATTGCTTGCGGAACACTTTCTCAAACTGTATTCCACTAGGCTAGGAAAGAAAGTTCGCAATATATCGGAGCCTGCATTAAAGATGTTGATGCAATATGATTGGCCTGGAAATGTCCGGGAATTGCAAAGTGCGATACAATACTCCGTCGCTTTCGCAAATAAGGATATTATTTTGCCCGATTTTCTACCAAATTATGTCAAGTCCGAAAATGGAAAGAAAGCAAATTATACTAACAACAATTTGCCAACTCTTCAGCAACTTGAAGCGATGTATATAAGCCAAATGTTGGAGAAACTCTCTTGGAATTTAAGCAAGGTATCCAAGATTTTGGGAATATCAAGAGCGACTTTATATAGAAAGATCAAGGAATATAATCTATCTTAGCTATTTAAATGGAAAAATTGGTTTCGATATGTCTATATGCCCAGCCATCGTCTTTGCCTCTCTGCCGTCAATCAAAAATCTGACCTTACGGATATTTTTTGGAAAGCTTTCTGTGAGCGTATTTACAATAGAACTTATTGTAAATAGTTCGCCAGTTGTTCCTCCATTATGATTCTGTATTATTGATCTTCCTAGGTCGATGTAGGCACATTGTTTTTCGTCAACAAAAACCTCACGGATATCTATATTTTGAGGAACTGTCGGGATCAGAGCAGTCTGTGGACCTCTTGATAATTCAAGAATAGCTAGCTTTATATGGTCTGTGATATTCCCATATTGGCTGATATAGCGTTTTTCTGGAACGAGATTATTTCCCTCTTGATCGAGAAAATAAAGCTTAATCTCTATTGTGTTTTCATCAGGCATGTCTTTGGTTATCTCATCAATGTCTTGTGCAGACATATTATTGATCGCTATTACCAAAGCGATAGTAATAATCAAAGAGGTTAAGGCAAGCCCACAATTTATAATATTATATCTCTTGAACATTTTAATATGCTTTACTTATTGTCACCTCGCTAAAAGCTAATATTGAGTCACTAAGAGCTCTTGCTAGTGAATCTACAAAGTTTGGATTAGAAAGAGTATCCAAATCCCTTTGATTAGAAAGATATAATATTTCAACCAAAACACAAGGCATAAAAAGTCCATTCGCAATGATTAGAGGCACTTCATAACTGTTACCACCAGTAGATATTACAGTTGAAAGACGATTTTTTATCTCATTTGCGAATTTCTTACTTTGACTTGCAAACATATCATTGCTGGACGAAATAGTGACGCCTGCTGATGACATACGAATTCTATCACTATTAGTGTAGAGGCTAAATCCTTTTGAATTTTGAGATGGCGACCAGTTGAAGTGAATGCTTAGAAAAACATTTCCACGAAGGTTGTTTGCAAAATTGATTCTCTCTTCGTGAGTCATATATTTATCTTCATTTCTTGTGAGAAAAACGTCAACAGTTCCTTTTGCATCTAGAATTTCTTTAATTTTTTGAGCCACTTCAAGGGTAAGTCCTTTTTCAATTATACCTGTTTTGCTTTTTGCCCCGGGATCAAAACCGCCATGTCCTGGGTCTATCACAACACGCGGTTTGACGTGATATGCTTTTGATGTGATCCCCAAATCTGCCTCAAATTCTGCTTGTTTGTCAAAGGGCTTATTTGTGATCTCTAACGTTTCATTTTCAAGATCTAAGATAATTCGTTTGCCTAAAGTCCTTGTGATAATTTTTGTGATGAAGTCAATTGGGACAGCTATTTTTCCCGATATATTTGTCGGCGGTTTGGAAAGAGTGTATTCTGTATCGTTAAGTCTAACATAGCTACGATCAAGGGATATAACAACACGTTTATCTCTAATAATTAACGTAACACGACCAATCAAAGGTTGGTTTTGTCTAGTTCCTCCGAAGAGTTTAGAAATTTCCTCAATAAAAACGTATTGTGTCCCTTGATCATTTACAATTTTAAGCGTGCCTATATTTTTGCCATCAGCGTTATAAACATCTATTGTCATTTCTTGTGCATTTACGCTGAGTGACATAAAAATTAACAAGGATAATAGAATTATGATCAGAGTAATTTTCATTACTCTTCTTCCTCTTCTTCTTTTCGTCTTTCTCTGATAACTTCTGGTTCTTTCTCTAAGTCTTCGGGCATTGCGCCTTCTTCTACTTCTCTGGCAACTGTCGGAGCAGCAATAGTAACCACTGTTGTAACGGGATCATCGTGTATAGTTATACCTTCTGGGACCTTTATCTCTTCAACTCGTATTTGATCTCCGATCCCAAGCGAAGATATATCAATCTCAATATGTTCTGGTATTTGACCGACAAGACATTCAATTCGTAGTTCTCGGAGTAGAAATTCCAAAACTCCGCCTTCTTTTACACCCGGAGCAGTCCCAACAAGGACAATAGGAACGTGAGTAGTCACCTTTTCTTCTAGAGAGACTCTCATAAAATCAGCGTGTATTATTCTTCTTGAAAGAGGGTCTCTTTGAATTTCTTTGATCATAACAGTTTCTGTCAATCCGCCTGATATGTTCATATTGATAAGGACGTTTTCTCCACCCTGATGGAATATTTTACGTAGCCCGTGCTCCTGAAATTTAATCATCATAGGCTCTTGATTATGCCCGTAGACAATACCGGGTATTAATCCGCTTCTTCGGACAGCCCTGGCAGAGCCTTTGCCTTTGCCTTGTCTTATTTCAACATCTAATCTTGCCTGTTCCATTTCTCCTCACCTAATAATCTTATAGTCTGACAATTAAATACTAAATGACAATTTGGCATTTGTAAGTTTAACACATTAATAAAGTATTGTCAATATCAATTGCTGATCTTAGGACATAAGTTCGGACAAAAAATAACTCCTATAAATGGTTATAACATTTTCACAAATCCGTTGTGCAGGAATTCTGATCAGACTTTCAGGCTAGTATAAAATTATATAGGTTTCATACTATTTTAGAGTAACAAACTGTAATAACAATGATATTAGAATACATATTGGGGAATTTCTAACTTAAACGGAAAGTCAATATAATTGATGAAACACTGAAAACAATCATAAAAAGTGCATTTCTGTTATTTAGCACTATTGTTTGGGGAAATGTCCGAACTTATGTTTGAAGCTCAGAGGAGTGCAATTCAAATTTTAGGCAATTCCAAATAACTAGAACGATAACTTAACCAGTAGTCCTCCCATTCATTGTTCTTCCATTT
>FWPV01002854.1_pt1 | contig 40829 bp, 35 predicted proteins | sample 2228371 | NCBI WGS metagenome assembly FWPV01 (sample SAMEA103939776, study PRJEB20133) | metagenome
CTCCAAATGCGTGATACACGTTCACGGCCTATCCTTATCCATCAGCCACCGGTGATCGCACCACAAAGACACGGAGGTCACAAAGGCCATGCTGATGGATCGCAGATCGCGCGCAGTGATATGAGGCGCGCGGAATGGCAAGGGCGACCGTCGGGTCGCCCCTCCATTATCACCCGCAATCCAGGTCATTCCGCGCGTATGACAATCTGCCAGTTCCATCCTGCGCGCAACCCAGATAGCTCTTCCACGGGCAATCTGCAACTGATGGCTGGTGAGAAGGATATTCCGTGAACACCCGTGAAAGAACTGCCTTGAGCGCGATCCATCCGCCCGAACAGGAGATTGCCGCGCCGCGCTCCGCGCGGCTCGCAATGACGTAGGGTGAGGGCGCGCCAGCGCCCGACGCCATCCCCTGTAGCGCAGGATGCATGCCTCACCGCTCTAGCTTTGCGCATAAGGTGAGGATTGCCGCCCCGCTGACTCAGGTCAGCGCTATCAAGCGACTCAAAGACCAAAACTGTGCTACGATTCCCGTAGATATTCGCCGATCAATCCCTGCTGGATGGACGCATGCCTCAGTCACTGCGTGGTCTCTGGATGATGAGTCGGCCCCTGATCCTGCCCAGCGGAGTGCTGGCCTATTGCGTGGGGGTAGCGATAGCGGCAAGCGTTGATTGGCCGCTGGTCTGGGAGCGACAGCTCATCGGCCTGACCCTGACGATGATGGCCAATCTGGCGGCGCATTATGCTGATGAATACGCCGATGCCGACACCGATGCGCTGGCTCGCCATACCGGCATTTCAGGGGGCAGCGGAGCTATCGCCGCCGGTCTGGCAACCCGCCAGTTGGCCTTGCAGGCAGCGCTGGTGGTAAGCGGCCTGACCGCGCTCGGCGGTGTGTGGGCAGTCGCGAGCGGGTGGCTGCCGCTGGCTGCCGGTGTCATCCTGCTGATCGGACTGGCCGGCGGATGGGCCTACTCAGTGCCGCCGCTGGCGCTTGAACGGCGCGGCTGGGGCGAAATCACCAATGCGCTGCTGGGCGGCCTGTTGATGCCGCTGATGGCCTACGCCTCAGCCCATGGCGCGCCGCCGCTGACGGTCTACCTGCAACTGCTGTCCATTGTTGCGGCGGCGATGACCTGCATCATCGGCGTACACTGGTCTGACCGCGTCGCTGATGGCATGGTGGGCAAGCGCACGCTCTCGGTCATACTCGGCCAGCGCGTGCGCTGGGTCTGGTGGGGCTGGATTGCGCTCGCCTACCTGCTGCCCTGGCTGTGGCCGCAGGCCATTCCCTCGACGGTGGCATGGGCCACGCTGACAACCCTGCCGTTGGGCCTGTTCGTGGCTGCGCGCGCCGCGCGCACCGAGTCGGCGTGGCCGGGCGGCCTGCTGATGGGCGCGCTGATGCTGGCGCATATCATCGGTTACAGCATCGCATAGATCGCCGCAACAAGACGATCAGGCGGACTGTACTTCTCGTCATTGAAATCGAACTGTCTGTCAATCCCAATCACCGAAGCGAGACACATGACGCTCAAACTCATCCTGAAACTGCTGACCATCGCCGCCTTTGGCTACGTCTTGCTGTGCATGTTCATCTACTTCGTTCAGGAACGGTTCATCTTCTTCCCAGAGATCGATCTGCCCGGAACCAGCTACGCGGTCGGCATACCTGTCACAGAGGTTTTCATTCCAGTCGAAGATGCCAGGCTGCATGCCCTCTGGTTCACAACACCTGCCCCGCTCGGCGTCATTCTCTACTTCCACGGCAACGGCGGCAGCCTGCGAAGCTGGGTCAGCGTTGCGCCCGATCTGGTCGAACGCGGTTACGACGTAGTGCTGGTAGATTATCGCGGCTACGGGCAGAGCAGTGGCCAGATCAGCAGCGAGCGCCAGTTCCTCGCCGATGCTGAAGCGGTCTTTCAGTGGGTAACAGAGCGTTACCCGGTCGATCAGGTGGTTATCTACGGCGTCTCACTCGGCGCCAGTGTAGCCAGTTGGCTGGCGGCCCGCCATCAGCCGCGCTTGCTCATCCTGGAAAGCCCATTCTACAGCCTGGAAGAGCTGGCCCGGCGCCAGTTCGCCTGGGTTCCACCCTTTCTGCTCAAGTATCCGCTGCGCAGCTCGTCATGGATTGGACACGCGCGCAGTCCGGTGGTCATCATTCACGGCACTGCCGACAGGCTCATCCCAATCGGCGACGCCGAGCGCCTGGCAGCGCTGGTCACTGCGCCGCTTCAGTTCTACCGGATCGAGGGGGGCGGGCATAGCAATCTGGTGACATTCGCCGCCTATCATGACGTGATGGATGCAGTGCTGGCGCGGTGAGACGAGCGCCTGCGCGCGTCGCTGTCCAGTTTAGGCTTTGGACAGGCGCGTTGGACACAGGTGTTGTATACTCTTCCACAGTTTGCCAATCGCGCGAGTTTGCGCTTGTGTCGGATGCGCGCAAGCAATAGCGCAAACTATCATCACTTGTTGGCGTTAGCGACAAGATTGACGTTGTGAAAGCGCCGCACATTCATCAACCTGCGATAGTGATGACGCGCGACAACGTGGTAGAATGCCAGTGCCCGAACATGTTCAGGAAAAGTGTGAACAGTTCTCATGGTGATCATTCTGCCGATGCGGCACACACTTCGGAGGCGTAGCCTTGGCAACCCAACTTACGCTCAATTTTGACCCGCTGCGCATCGAACCCAGCGAAACATCAGCCACCCCATTTCGCGACTCAGCTTTCGAGCAGAACAAGCGTGATGCTATTCATCGCTGGGTGCCCTGGATTGCTGGCTTTTCCGCCGGTTTTGTCGCAGACGCATTACGATATTACGCGCCTTCCGGATCATCCGGCCATGTGCTCGATCCTTTCGCCGGAGTCGGCACAACCCTGGTTGAAAGCCTGCGTCGGGGATATCGCGTGACCGGATTTGAAATCAATCCTTTTGCTGCGCTTGTGTCACGAGTAAAATGCTCGGCAGGTTCGATTCAACCTCACGAATTGTGGGAAGCTATCCTCTCCTTTGAAGATACCGCCCGTCGGCGCGTGGCAACCATTGATGCGGCGTTCGCGCGTGGCGATGATATCGCGCGCTGTCTGCCAGAACCGGTATCACGACCGCCTGCGCACTTTCGCTCACGCATTCCCTTTTTCAGTCCAGCGGTTGAGCGAAAGATACTGCACTGTCTCGACATCATTCGCGAGCTGGCTCAACCAAACATTCGGGATGTGGCTCTGGTAGCGCTGGGCGCTATCCTGGTGCAGGTTTCCAACTACTCGTATGAACCAAGCCTCGGATCGCGAATCGCCGCAGGAAAACCGAATGTGCTGAACGCCGATGTAGTTGGCCTTGTTGCCGAGAAACTGCGAGCAATGCATGATGATATTGCGCTCTTCCGAAATGAGATGACGCAGTGGAGGCCTGCTCCAACGGCTGATGTGTTTCTTGAGAGCGCGCTCAATCTCAATCAGGTTCTGTCGCCAGAGTCCGTCGATATTGTGATCACATCGCCGCCGTATCTGAACAACTATCACTACATTCGGAATACGCGACCACATTTGTTTTGGCTTGACTTTGTAGCGACACCTGCCGAACTGAAACACCTGGAGCGCGCCAATTTCGGCAAGTACTGGCAAACCGTTCGCGACGCGCAACTGGCGCAACTCGAGTTCAGAATGCCGTTCCTGGAAGAGATCATCGCCACCATTGCGGAACGAAATCCAGAAAGAGGCGCCTACGGTGGAAGAGGCTGGGCGAACTATGCCGTCGCCTATTTTAATGATTGTCATCGAATATGCTGGAACCTGCGCTACGTATTGAAACCCGGCGCAGTAGCTGTTTTCGTGCTTGGTAATTCAATCATGCAAGGCGTGCATCTTCCAACCGATCAGATTTTCGGCGAGATTGGCAAATTGTGTGGATTACAGCTCGAAGCTATTCACATGCTGCGCGAAAAACGTGTTGGCAATAGCATCATCAATTCTTCGATTCGCAATGGAACGACAATGCCTATCACGCTGTACGAAACAGCCGTCGTGCTGCGCAAGCCGCTATCGTGATGAGAGCGTGAATGCATGAAACCGTTCAATCCTCTGGACAAGAAAAATCTAGCGATGAGCGTTGCCAAAGAACTGTTAGCGCGACCGCTCGAAGCATTGCCGACCCAACCATTTATCGGCGCTGGCGTGTACGCAATCTATTACACCGGCAAACATCGACCGTATCCTCTCTACCAATCGATTGCGGTTAATAATCCATACGATCAAGATGCTGAACCTATCTACGTGGGCAAGGCTATGCCGCCGGGAGCAAGAACAGGCGGCTTTGGACTGGACACCAATCCAGGCGCAGCGCTTTTTCATCGCTTGCGCGAGCACGCAATGTCGATCCAGCAAGCTAAGAATCTCAGTCTGGACGACTTTCTATGCCGCTACCTGATTGTCGATGATATTTGGATTCCTTTGGCCGAGGCGCTGCTGATTGACATGTTTGCGCCTGTATGGAATACGGTCATCCCTGGCTTCGGCAATCACGATCCAGGTCGAGGGCGCCACAAACAGCAGCGCTCGTCCTGGGATACGCTCCATCCAGGGCGACCCTGGGCTGCGATGCTGCAACCAAATGCCAAAAGCGCAGCAGAAATCGAATCTTCTGCGCGACAGGAGCTGCTCCGTCGGCGAAGCAATGCCGGCTCTGCGCTTCTTAGCGCTCAGGAACAAACAGATTTGGAAGGTTAATACCAGCTTTAGATAGATCGTCACGAATGGGTCAGCCACGCGCGCCCTGTCACGCCCCGAACACCTGCGGGATGCGCTTGCAGATAGCGACACCGCTCAACCAAGCGCTCTTGCGCCGCCTCCGGTCTGGGGACGCGCGCATTGGTCACCGTTTCCCGCAGCAAAGGAACGACCGGGGACGGCGGCAGCCGCAGGAGCGCCATCCCCTGAAGCGCGCGCCGAGCCGATGGCAATGACAAATCGCTGATCAGCGGCAGCGGGTTGAAAATAGCAAACCTCGCCAGCATGGCTGGCGAGGCGAAGAGCGATGGGTGGAGCGGGCGACCGGACTCGAACCGGCGACATTCTGCTTGGAAGGCAGATGCTCTACCAACTGAGCTACACCCGCGCGCCTTCTAATGTAGCACAATCCGGGCAGTTCTGCAACTGGGTCACGCGCCAGCATCCGCAGCCATCTCCGCTGCCGCCGATCGTTGACTCGCGATTCCGCCCCTGCTCACGAGCACGAGATTGTCACGGCGCAGGAGGTGGATGCATGCTGTGAGCGTATTCCATCCGCCTGAGCAGAAGATGGCTGCGCCGTCATCATCCGTGTCATGGCGAGGTGGCACAGCGCCCGCAGCCATCCGCCTCGATCACGAAACGAATTGTCTCATCACCCAATCCGCTCGCGTCAGGTAGATGGTCACGTCACACTTCGCGACTGCTGCTGGAGGTGGCCGAGATGAAGTATGCAGGAACGAACGAACCGTGATCGACGATCTATCAACGTGATCTCTCTGTGGCGCGATCTTCACCCGAACGCGCGCTGATGGATGCGCGTCTTCCCTTGCTTGCGCTCAAAGCAGGGTTGCCGTGAACATATCTGAGCGAGCATCGCCTCATCGCTGCGGTCGTCTTTCTTCCCCTCGCAATCCGGGGATTTTTCCTGTAACCCCCCTTGCTTTTTAGGGCAAAATCAGTGCATACTATGAACAAGGATGTGACGCCACGGTCACGCTGCGCCAGTGTCGGCGCTCGGCTACCCAACCTCATCACACGAATCTAAGGAGTGCGCTGCATGGAGGTGCTACTGCAACTGCTGGTTGCGGGGGTGTGGACGTTGACCTTTGTGAATGGGCTGCGCCGCCTGGTGCGCCTGGCCCGCGTTTCTCATCTGCAACGCTGGAATGCTGATGTGCGCGTTAGATCTGGCCTGAGCCGAATCTGGTGGTGGCTGGGCCAGGAAGAGTTTTGGAAAGAAACGCGCTACGATGCGGCGCAGGCGTTGCAAGTTTCGCTGCTGGTCTTCTTCTTCGTCTGGCACATGACTCATTGATGCGGTATCATGCGCTCCCGGAGACCTGTCTCGCCGGGGAGATGGCATGAATATTCGCTGGACGGCGGTTATTACCGGGTTTATGGCTGACATGGCGCTGACCGTGCTTTTGCAGATGGTGATTGTTGCCATCGGTCAGAGCGCGGTGTTCACTGCGCCATCGTTGCAAAATCCATGGCACGTCGGCCTGATTGCGCTTGGCGCCGGCCTGACCGGCATTGGCGGCTTTGTCGCTGGCTGGCTGGCAACCGAAGCCTTCGCCATGCACGGATTTCTGGTCGGCGTGGTTGGGATTCTGGTGGCGGCACTGGCGAATGTCGGGGTGACGGTGCCGCCGTTGCTACTGTTAGGGCAGGCCCTTGGCTGCGGATGCGGCGCGCTCGGCGGGATGCTGGCCGGCTGGCTGCGCCAGTCGCCGCGCGTTGGGTAGTCAACCGCCGACCAGTCGGTTCAACACGGCTATCATCTGCGCTGGCGGCGGGCAGAAGAGCCTGAGCGGACGGCCAGCGCCAGGATGGGGCAGCGTGAGGCTGGCGGCATGCAGCAGCGGGTACGCAACGGCGCAACCGGCCAGAGTGGTCGGACCGCCGTAGCGCTCGTCGCCGAGCAACGGACAACCGAGCGCGGCCAGATGGAGTCGAATTTGGTGCGTGCGTCCGGTGAGCGGAATCGCCCAGACCAGCGCTGCATCGGCAAACTGTTTGCGCGTAATCACGCAGGTATGAGCCAGTTTCACCCGACTCCCATCCGGCAATTTCCGCCCAATCTCAGCCTGATCGTAGAGTCGCCAGCGCCCGCCCGCTGCGCGCCCGTGGCCGGTGACGACATCGATGCGCGCTGGCGGCTGACCGACGCAAACGGCCAGATAGCCCTTCTGAGCCTGCCTGCCGGCGAAAGCGGCCTGCAACGGCGCATTAGCCTGCGGATGTTTGCTGAGCGCCAGCAAGCCTGAAGTGCCGACATCAAGCTGGTGCGCGAGATGAAGGGTGGCAGGAACGCCGTCGCGCGCGGTCAACAGACGCCGGAGCGTCGCCAGCACGCTGCCCTGCGTGTCCCACGGCGTTGCGCCCACGTAGGCGCCTGCCGGTTTGTTGACGACCAGCAGATCATCGTCTTCGTAAACCAGATCATTGAGGGTCAGCGCGGCGTCGCAATAGCCGCCGGCGGGCGGCAACCGCACCTGGAGCGTTGCCCCCGCTACCGCGATCGTGTCGGCTGCCGCCCGCCGCCCGTTCAGCCAGAGACCGCCCCGCGCCGCAGCCAGCCGCCCCGCCTCGCCGAGTCGCGCTGCGGCCAGTGCGCCCAGCGTCTGCCCCGCTTCCGCCGCTGTCAATGGAATCTCAATTGTTGAGGGAGGCATACGGCTATCACTTCCTGTCCGACATCTGGCCGCGCGTAGAGGCAACCCCGCTCTCACCCCCGCACTTGGCAGAACCGCCCTGCCGCAGCTCCTCACTGCTGCAACCGGCTGAGCAGTTCCTGTTTCAGATTCCAGAGCGGTTGGCTCAGCGAGACGTGGTAGATGTGCGGATTCATAATCCGGCGCACTCCCAGATCGAGACGCTCGACATCAGCGTTGCGACGCGCCCGCATCTGCTCAAGCGGTTCGGGCGCCATCACCCGCCGACCACCAATCATCGCCGGTTCCAGCAACGGCTCGATGCCGGTCAAATCGGCGCGTCGCACCACGCGCTGGCGCGTGTGATCGCTAGGATGACGCAGCCGAATCTGCTCGGCGCTGGTCGGATCTTCGTCTTCGAGCGCGATCAGATCGGCAGTCGCCTTGCCGCGTTCGTCGTACAGCCGCCACACTCGCTTCAACCCCGGATTGGTCAGTTTGGCCGCGTGTTCGGCCACCTTGATCGCCGGTCGCCACGCCTGCCCATCGTGCAGCGCAACCAGCTTGTAGACCCCGCCCAACGCCCCCTCGCCGTGCGAAGTGACCAGCCGCGTGCCCACACCGTAGACCAGGCGGCGAATGATTGCATCGGCATCGGCATTGTAACGGGGCGCTTCCTGCGCAATCTGGCTCTGAATCTGCCAGATCACCAGCTCATCGAGATCGTTCGAGAGCACAATCACCGTATCGGAGAAGCCAGCCCGATCCAGCATCAGCGCCGTCTGAATCGCCAGATAGGCAAGATCGCCAGAGTCGAGTCGCACCCCGACCGGCCTGTGCCCTTTGGCGCGCAACTCCTCGAAGACCCGGATCGCGTTCGGCACCCCGCTGTGCAGCGTATCGATGGTATCGACCAGCAGCAAGCAGTCGTCAGGGTAGACCTCGGCATAGGCGCGAAAAGCGTCAAGCTCGCTCATGCCAAGAGCGAGAAACGACTGCACCATAGCATGGGCATGCGTGCCCCGCGCTGTCTGGCCGATAGCGTGGGCCAGGCCAACATTCGAGGTAAAATCAGCGCCGCCGATCAGGGCAGCGCGTGTGCCGGCATTGGCACCCAAACCCTGTCCACGGCGCAGGCCAAACTCGAGCACGACGCTCGCGCCGCTGACTTCGCGGATACGGCTGGCCTTGGTGGCAACCAGCGTCTGATAGTTGAGATGATTGAGCAGCGCCGTCTCCAGGATCTGGGCCATCAGCAACGGCCCGCGCGCGATGGTCATCGGGGCCTGAGCATGCACCACCCGTCCCTCAGGCGCCGCCCACAGCGTGATCCCGCTGAAATCGCCGTGATTGCGCAGGTAGGCCAGGAAATCGTCGCCAAAGATCGGGTTGCCGACCCGATTGCGCTGACCGCGCAACACTTCTATTTCAGCCGGGCCGAAATGCGCTGTCTCCATCCAGTCGAGCAGCCACTCCAGCCCGGCAGCGACACAATACCCGGCGGCGTGCAGCCCGTAATTGGGTGGCTGCCGAAAGAAATGATCGAACTGCGCAGTATGCTCGTGAATGCCCATGCGGAAGTAGAGCTGGGCCATCGTCAACTGATACTGATCGGTGAAGAGGATGCCGGTCGCGGTTCGATGCTGATCGCCATTCATACACGCCTCGCTCTGATTAGTGTAAATTGAACACTAATATACCAGCCTGCCGCGCTTCTGTCAATGGTCAGGTGGAAGACACCGCCCCTGTCAGCGGAAGAATTGCCGTGAGCGCGATCCAGTCGCCGGAGCAGGAGCGTGCCGCACCGCCGTGATCTGTGCATTGCGAGGGCGCGTCAGCGCCCACAGCCATCCCCTGCGTCAGCGAGAGTCGGGCCGCGTCGCTGCATCCTTGCGCGTGAGATGGGGATTGCCACGCCGTGCTCCGCGCGGCGCGCAATGACAGTGGGGAGCAGGGGCGCGCTAGCGCCCACAGCCATCCCCTGCGACAGCGGGTAGTATGCCTCAGCGCTCACTTCTGTTCTCCCCTCTCCCGCTGGGAGAGGGGCCGGGGGTGAGGGCGAGCAAGCGTGCCACGCCGCGCTGTGCGCGGCGCGCAATGGCCAGTCGCACCCTGTCTCGCCACTTTCACACAAATGCTGACATACCGGTAATCGCCCGCCCCACGATCAGCGTGTTCATCTCGTGGGTGCCTTCGTAGGAGTAGAGCGCCTCGGCATCGGCAAAGAAGCGGGCCACGCCGTAATCGAGCAAAATCCCGTTCCCGCCCAGCACTGCGCGCGCCAGCGCCACCGTCTCGCGCATCTTCTCGCCGCAGAAGACTTTCGCCAGCGACGCCTGCTCCTGGCTGATCTTGCCTTCGCGCGCGGCGAGCTGGCTCAGGCGCAGACAGAGCGTCTGCATCGCGGTCACGTTGGCCAGCATCTGCACCAGGCTGTTTTGCACGAGCTGGAAGCCGCCGATCGGGCGACCAAACTGGATCCGCTCCTGAGCGTAGGCCAGCGCCCGTTCATACGCGCCCATAGCCACGCCGGTCATTGCCCAGGCCACCGCAGCGCGGGTGATGCCGAGCTGACGGGCTACGCCGCGGAACCCGTTCACGTTGGGCAGACGGTTGGCTTCGGGCACCCGGCATCTGGTCAGGCGAATGTGCGCATTTTGCACCGTGCGCAAGGCGATCTTGCCTTCCAGCCGCTCGACGTGATAGCCGGGGGTGTCACACTCGACAATGAAGCCCTGCACCTGATGGTTGCTTACGTCGCGCGCCCAGATGATATTGATCCCGGCAATCGGCGCGTTACCGCTCCACTTCTTCTCGCCGTCGAGCACCCAGTAGCCCCGCTCGAAGCGGGCGGTGGTGGTCAGACCGGCAGCCGTCGCCGAACCGACCTCCGGCTCGGTCAGCGCCCACGAGCCGATCAACTCGAACCGTTGCAGCCGTGGCAGCCAGCGCTGCTTCTGCTCGGGCGACCCGAACAGATCGATGGAACCCATGCACAATCCCCAGTGGACGCCGAAGAAGGTGTAGATGGATGGGTCAACCCGCGCCATCTCCATGCAGGCTACGCCGGTCAAGACCGGCCCCAGCGCATCGATCGCGTAGGGCCGCGTCCCGAAGGTCTCAGCCACCAGGCGGGCAAAGCCAGGCACGATCTCGTGCGGGAATTCGCCGCGTTCCCAATAGCTGTTGGCCAGGGGACGCACGCAATCTTCCATGTATGAGCGAATTTTCTGCTGAAACTGTCGCTCTTCGGGGGACAGCTCGGCCAGGATATTGTAGAAATCGCTATTGATCGGCGGCACGCGCTTTGGCCGTCGTTTCGCAGTGATGCTTTTGAGCAATAACCCGATCTCTTGCGGGGTAACACTGCGCAAGGCGCGCAAGGTGTCGGCTAATGGTACCTGCTGAAACATGCGGGTGAGGCTAGCCGGAAGGGTTACGAGCGCCATAGGAGCCTCCTGTTCATCATCGAGTTCTGCGCAACCTCATTGTTGCCGGATATGACTTCAAGCGGGGAAGGAAATGACGCAGTGCGTTAATACGAGTGTAACATAACAAAGCGCCCACTGTCAATACCTGTTCCGCCTGATTCCCGACAGCCGCCGCGCCGTCACCGGCTGTCGCCCCTGTGATGCCTGCGCTGCGTCTTGCCGGATATTCTACGCGGATCAGGTGACATCGAGCAGTAGATAGGCTGGTCATTGGATAACAAGATTGTCAAGACTGCCGCGATATGCAGCAAAACTCCGCGCCGACGCCCATGATCCGTCCAGTCGCCAGATGAAAAACGATAACTGCATTCACTCAGTCTGTGGAATGCGCGGAAACGCTTCCTGCGCTTTACATTTCCTCTGGTTGACGGTCACTATCACTATCGACTACAATAGCCAGAGGAAGAGCGCATGCGTGTTAAGGTTTATCGCGTTACACCCGCAGCAACATCCATGAAAAAGTTAACCGCCGCCCAAATTCGCGAAACATTTCTCTCGTTTTTTATTCGTCACGGCCATACCCACGTTCCCAGTTCGTCGCTGGTTGTGGCCGATGACCCCACCCTCCTGTTCGCCAACTCAGGAATGGTGCAGTTCAAAGATGTCTTTCTGGGCCGCGAGCAGCGACCGTACCGCCGCGCAGTGACTGCACAGAAGTGTCTGCGGGTCAGCGGAAAGCATAACGATCTTGAAGAGGTCGGACCGTCGCCGCGTCACCATACCTTTTTTGAGATGCTGGGCAACTTTTCGTTCGGCGACTATTTCAAGGCCGAGGCGATTGCAATGGCCTGGAAGCTGCTGATCGAAGAGTTTGAGCTGCCGGTCGAACGGCTCTGGTTTACCGTCTTTGCCGGCGATGATGAAGTGCCGCCTGACGACGAGGCTGCCGCGTTGTGGATCGCGCAGGGCGCCGATCCATCGCGGGTGCTGCGCTTCGGGCGCAAAGACAATTTCTGGGTGATGGGCGATACCGGCCCTTGCGGCCCATGCTCTGAAATTACTATCTATATCGGCGATGACCTCAGTCAGATGCGCGCTGAGGGGGTCAATTCCGATGATCCCAATTATGTCGAAATCTGGAATAACGTGTTCATGCAGTACGACCGCGCCACCATGCAGCCGCTGCCGCGCCCTTCGGTTGATACCGGCATGGGCCTGGAGCGAATGGCAATGGTGATGCAGGGTGTCCATAGCACGTATGAGACCGATCTGTTTGTGACGATTATCAACCGCATTATTGCGGCGCGCGGCAGCGATGATGATCACTATCAGGCTCATCGCAGCGCCTATCGGGCGATCGCCGATCATGCCCGCGCGATTGCGTTTCTGATCGCCGATGGCGTACTGCCGGGCAATCTGGGCCGTTCGTATGTGCTGCGGCGCATCTTGCGGCGGGCGGCGTACCAGGGGAAGACGATCGGCTTCGAGCGCCCGTTCCTGGCTGAAGTGATCACCACCGTGATCGATGAGATGGGCGATGCCTATCCTGAGTTGATCCGGCGGCGCGAGTTGATTCTGGCGGCGACCGATCAGGAAGAGCGCCAGTTTTTGCGCACCCTGAACGGCGGTGTCGCCCGTCTGACCAGCGTGATCGAGCAGGTGCGCGCGCGCGGCGAGACGGTCATTCCCGGTCAGGACGCCTTTGTGCTGAAGGATACTTACGGCTTTCCCCTCGATCTGACGCAGAAAATTGCCGGCGAGCAGGGCCTGACGGTCGATGAAGCGGGGTACGAGGCGGCCATGAACGAACAGCGCGCCCGCTCACGGGCCGCAGCAGCAAGCAAGCGGGCTGGCGATGCCGAACTGTGGGACGAACTCGATCTGCCGGCATCGCACTTCACCGGCTATGAGCGGCTGAGCGACCGGGCCACGGTCATTGGGATGCTGGTCAACGGCGATGCGGTGACGCGCGCCAGCCGCGGGCAGGCAGTACAGATCGTGCTCAACACCACGCCGTTCTACGCCGAGAGCGGCGGTCAGGTAGGCGATACCGGCATCCTGGTCGGGCCAGAGGGTTCCGTGCAGGTTGAAGACACCCGTCGCCCATTGCCCGGCCTGATCGTCCACTACGGTCGCGTGGTTGATGGTCAGATCAGCGTTGGCGATCCGGTGCAGGCGACCGTCGATGTGGTGCGTCGCGCCGATATTCAGCGCAATCACACCGCCACCCACATGCTGCAACGCGCGTTGCGTGATGTGGTTGGTGAACACGCGGCGCAGGCCGGTTCGCTGGTGGCGCCTGATCGGTTGCGATTTGACTTCACGCACACCAAAGCGCTCGAACCCGATGAACTGCGCGAGATCGAGCGCCGCCTGAATGCGTGGGTGCGCGCCAATACTACCGTGCGCTGGGAGATTACCGGCTATCAAGACGCGCTGGCCCGCGGCGCGATTGCGCTCTTCGGCGAGAAATATGGCGATACGGTGCGGGTGGTGACGATCGAACGCGGGCTTGGCAACGGGAACGGTGAGTTTGCCTCGCGCGATAGTCTCGAACTGTGCGGCGGCACTCACGTGGCGCAGACGGGGGAAATCGGCTTTGTGCGGCTGGTTGCCGAGGGCAGCATCGGCAGCGGGATTCGCCGCGTCGAGGCGCTGACCGGTCGCGGCGCTGAAATCTGGATCGAACAACAGGCGCAGATGCTGCGCGATCTGGCCGCCCGGATCAATGCCCAGCCGGCTCAACTGAGCGAGCGCATCGAGACGCTGCTGGCCGAGAACCGCCAGCGCCGACAAGAGCTGGAAGCGCTGCGCAGTCAGATGGCCCGCGAGATGCTCAATACGCTGTTGAACCGGACGCAAACCGTTGCCGGCATCACGCTGCTGGCCGCCGAGGTTGAGGCCGACTCGCTCGACCGGTTGCGCGAGATGGGCGAGTACCTGCGCGATAAACTGGGCAGCGCAGTGATCGTGTTGGGCGCGCAGGTTAACGGGAAACCGCAACTGCTGGTGATGGTAACGCCCGATCTGGTCAGGCGCGGGTTGAATGCAGCGCAGATGGTGAAACCGCTGGCCGCGCTCATGGGCGGCGGCGGCGGTGGTCGGCCTGAAGTTGCGCAGGCAGGCGGGCGCAATCCCGAACAACTCGCTCAGGTGATTGCCAGCGCCCGCGCTGTGGTGGCGGAACGGGCCGGATAGACAATGTGTGTGACCGGGAGGGGCTATGATCACCGATGAGACGGCGCTCATCATTGCGCTACCCGACGATACCGCCGATTCGCTGATGGCGCGGGCGCGCGCTGCGCATGCTGCCAATGTGCAGATCTTAGCTCCGGAAGGCGCCAGCTTTCTGCAACGGGTGAGCGGGACGGATGCGTTACGCGAACTGGCCACTGCCGCCGGGATCTCGTTAACGATTATTAGCTCTGACCCGGCTATTCTCAAGGCAGCGCGCCAGAGCCAGATTCCAACCCTCGAAGTGACCGGTGCGCATGTGCAGGCGCCGGTTGCGCCGTCGCCAACGAACGAGGATCTGCCGCCTGAAGATTTGGAGTTGTTGGCTGCGCTCGATGATCTGGCTGCGGTAATGCCATCCCCAGCCGATACGATCCCGATGGCTGCGCCGAAAACTCAGCCCATCCCAACTACTGCGTCTGGCCCGGCTGTGCCTGCGCGATCGGTGATGGATGATGATGATCTGGAGTTTTTCGACGCGCTCGACGATCTGGCCGCCGCTTATGAGCAGGAACGCGGGGGCGCGCCGCCGCCGATGTCCCCGCCGCGTGAGGCGCCTGCGGCAGCGCCCAGAGTGCGTCCCGAAGACATTCAGCTATCGGAGGCCGAAGTCGCGCGGGCCAGCCAGATCAGTCAGCGCCGTGAAGCAATGCCGCCATCGCCCCGTCGCGAGCCACCATCACCCCCATCGCGCCGTGAATACGCTCCCGCCGCGCCGTCACCCGCAGCATCACACCCTGCTCGCCGCCGGATCAGCCCGCTGGCGCTGGGGCTGATCGCGCTGCTGATCGTGTTGATTGCGCTATTTGGCGTCTTCATGGCAGTGACGCAGAGTGTTACGGTCGTCGTTCGGTTGCCGGTGCGCAATCCGGTCGCCGTAGAAGGCATGGCCATCCCGCTGGCCGCCGTCGGCGCCGGCCCAAGCACCGGCGCCGTTGCCGCCGAACCGCTCAGTACCACCGTGGCGATCAGCGCGCGCGGCGAAGTAACCGAAGGCGTCTTGACACCGGTCAACAGCGCCAGCGGTCGGGTGACTCTGCGCAATCTGAACACCCAACCGGTCACGATTCCTGCCGGCAGTGAATTTGTCGCTTTTGGCGCGAACAATCAGCCCATTCCGTTCCTCAGCCAGGAAGAGGTGACTATTCCGGGCGCCGTAACGAGGAATCTCGGCAATCAGATCGTCACCACGCTCGGCGAAGCTCAGATACCAATTGTCGCGCGCTCACCCGGCAGCGGTTCAAACATTCCGGCCAACTCAATCCGTGAGCTGCGCATTCCGGCTGGTCCGACGATCAATCTCACGAGTGGCCTGCTGACCATCGTGCACGATGCGATCGGCGGCGGCACCGATGAAGAGCGCCGCGTTGTCAAAGAGAGCGATGTGCGCCGCTACCTGGCCGAAGCGCTCACCCAGCTCGATCAGGAGGCGCGCCGCCAGCTCGATGGACTGGCGCTGGCGCGCAATCTGCGCCTTGAGCCAACGACCGTCTCGCCGCGACGGTCTGAACTCGAGCAACTGGCCGGCTTCGAGCTGCTGGTCGATCCGCCGATTGGCACGTCACTGCTCCCTGATAATCCCTTCTTCACCATTACCGTTCAGTCACGGTACAGTGGCCTTGCCATCAACGGCGACTCAACCACGTTCCAGCGCCAGCTTGCCGATGCCTTCAATACCCAGTTGATTCAGGCCGGACAGTTGCGAGCCGGCGATTGCCGGGCAGCGATCATTCGCGACTGGCGCTGGGATGGCGCAACCCTGCGCGTCGATGGCGCGATTGGGCCAGACCCGGCGTGCGGTAACAGCCTCGATCCGGCCACGCGCGCCGCCGTGCAAGGCGCCATTCTCGGTCGCAGCCGCGCCGAAGCTGAGGCGGCGTTACAGGAACTGGTCGCCAGTGGCCGCCTGGCCGGATTTGAACTGCCGGCCAATATCGATCGCTTTCCATCCTGGAGCTGGCAGGTGCGCATCCGTGAGCAATGAGCAGACCATCCTCGGCCTGGATATTGGTGAGCGGCGCATCGGCGTTGCGATCAGCGATGTCACCGCCCGCATCGCCGCGCCGCTGACTACCATCGCCGCCCATCCGCCTGAGCGGGCGATTGCCCAAATCGCGCGTCTGGTGGCCGAACGCGGGGTGCAACAGGTAGTGGCCGGGCTGCCCCTCACCATGCGCGGTGAGCGCGGCCCGCAGGCTGCCGCCGTGCAACGTTTTGTCGATGCGCTCGCCGCCGCATTGCCCTGCCCGGTGATCATGTTCGATGAGCGCCTGACCAGCGTGGCTGCCGAGCAGATGCTGCGCAATCTGGGTCTCAAACCGGCCAAGATCAAAGCGCAGATCGATCAGGTCGCGGCATCGATCATCCTGCAAGATTACCTCGACGCCCAACGCAATACGACGCTCAACCAGGAGGAGGCATGAAGCCAGCGCCTTTGCACCGCATCCGTCCCATCAGCGCTGCCGATACTCGCCCGCTCCGCCAGCAGATTCTGCGCCCGCACCAGACGATCAGCGAGCTGGTCTATCCCGGTGACGATCATCCGCTCGCGCTCCATCTAGGCGCGTTCGCCGACGAGCGCCTGGTTGGGATCGCCTCGTTCACCCCTGAAGCCTGCCCAGAAGTCAGCGCGCGCGCAGCCTGGCGCCTGCGCGGGATGGCAGTCGCGCCCAATGCGCGCCAGCAGGGATACGGCACGGCGCTGCTGCGCGCCGGCATTGCCTACATCCGCGCGCAGCGCGGCGATCTGCTCTGGTGCCACGGACGCACCAGCGCGCTGCCCTTCTATCGCGGCTGCGGCTTCGTCACCCACGGCGTCGAGTTTATCGCGCCGCACACCGGGCCGCACTATCTTTTGCTCTACTGGATCGATGGCGCAAACGAGCGCGCGCAGCAATGAAATATCGCCTGGCGATTGCGCCCATTCGCGCTCGTTGCGCCTGCGCAGGCGCCGGTTCATAATCGAGAGTATGGGCATAGCCCCGTCATCAGGCATCGCCGACAGGATGACATTCGCGCGCGTCACAAGAGGCCGCCCCGCCCGACGCGCACATGCCAGGGGCACGCCACTTCTCGATGTTAGAGAATGTAACCGCGCCGACGCGCCACCTCTTCTTTGTGCTTGCGGAAGAGAATATCGCGCTCGGTGCCCTTTATCTCTCGACTGTAGGTTGCCAGAATCCGCTCAACCTCCGCGTCAATCTCTTCCTCAATCTTCAGATCGGCCACAATCGCATCGTACAGCGCCTTCACCCGCAACGCGCGCCCATCGCTCGGTCGCTGACCCGGTTGATCGCGGTAGGTCAGCAGACCACGCTCGGCCAGTTCATCGTGCAGACGCTCAGCAATCCGTCGAATCTTGTCTTCGCTCAAGCGCATAGTTCACCTCAGTGACAAACTTCTCCCCTCATTCTACATCAGAATGCAGGCGGCCTGTCACGCGCCGGCGGGAGAACGACGACCAACGCCGTCGTCTGTTCACAGCGCGGCCAACATGTGGTATGCTATAGTCATTACGCAGTGCGTCATAGTATGAAGAACGGAGGAGGCGACCAATGACGATCGCAAGCGAGCGCGGAATCGATCTTTTCCACTTCGATGATCTGCTCACGCCGCGCGAGCGGGCTTTGCGCGACAAAGTGCGCGCATTCTGCAATGAGTACGTCGTGCCAATCATTAACGATTACTGGGAACGCGCCGAGTTTCCCTTCGAGTTGATTCCGCGCATCGCCGAACTGGGCATTGTCGGCGGCACCATTCAGGGCTACGGCTGTCCCGGCTTTTCCAGCGTAGAAGTGGGCCTGATCGCGGCTGAGCTGGCCCGCGGTGATGGCAGTGTCGGCACTTTTGTCGGCGTAACCAGCGGGCTGGCGATGGGCGCGATTGCCGCCTGCGGTTCGGAAGAACAGAAACAGCGCTGGTTGCCGGCAATGGCGCGCCTTGAGAAGATCGGCGCCTTTGCCCTCACCGAACCATACGTCGGCTCTGATGCGGCGCACATTCGCACCACCGCTCGCCGGGTCAGCGGTGGTTATCTGCTCAACGGCGCCAAGCGCTGGATCGGCAATGCCACCTTCGCCGATGTGATCGTCGTCTGGGCGCAAGACGAAGAGAGCGGACGAGTCGGCGGTTTTCTGGTCGAGAAAGGCACACCCGGCTACCATGCCACCAAGATCGAAGGCAAGATTGCCAAGCGCTCGGTGATTAATGCCGACATCACGCTTGACAATGTCTTTGTGCCGGAAGAAAACCGCTTGCCGCTGGCGCGTTCTTTCCGCGATACGGCAACGATCTTGAAGAACACCCGCTATGGAGTGGCCTGGGAAGCAGTTGGTCACGCCCAGGCGGCCTACGAGCTGGCGCGCGAGTATACGCTACAGCGCGAACAGTTTGGCCGTCCAATCGCGGGTTTCCAGTTGGTGCAGCAGAAGCTGGTGCAGATGCTCGGCGAACTGACTGCCATCCAGCTCGTGGCATGGCGACTGAGCAAACTGCGCGACGAGAACGAGCAGCAGGTGACCGAAGGGATGGCGTCGCTAGCCAAGCAGTACTGCGCAGCAAAGGCGCGCCAGGTGGTAGCGTTGGGCCGCGAAGTGCTCGGCGGCAACGGCATCCTGCTCGATCGCCACATCGCCCGCCATTTCGCTGATATTGAGGCTGTCTATACTTACGAAGGCACCAACGAGATCAACACGCTGGTTGTCGGGCGCGAGATTACCGGCATCGCGGCGTTTGTGTAAGCGATGCTGCAATTGAGTGCAGTGAAGCGCGATCCACGGGCCTGATCAGGGAATTGCCACGCCGCACTCCGCGCGGCGTGGCAATGACGAGAGCGGTGGCAAGCGAGCGCGTCACCACCGCCCGCCAGGCGCCTGCGCGCCCGCAGCAATCCCTGGTGGAGCGCACAGTATGCCTTGGGCAATGACCTGAAGGGTGCAAAGGTGATCCGCTCCTGTCCCTCTGGTTCAGCTCCCGGCGGCAGCGTGTCACCCGCCGGCGCCAGTTTATTGCTCAAGCAGCGACCGGTAGAGATCGACCGTTTGGCGGGCAATCGCATCCCAGCTAAACACCTGCTCGACCCGCCGCCGACCAGCCTGCCCGAAGCGAGCGCGCAGATCGGGATCGGCCAGGAGCCGGTTGATCGCTGCGGCCAGTTCTGCCGAGAACGCCGCCGGATCGATCGGATCGAAACTATTCGGTTTCAGATTGGGATCGACCAGTAATCCCGTCTCTTCCGGCACCACAACCTCTTTGATCCCGCCGACTGCCGAGGCAACCACAGCAGTTTCACAGGCCATTGCTTCGAGATTGATGATTCCAAACGGTTCGTACACGCTGGGACAACAGAAGACAGCCGCATGCGAATAGAACTGAATCACGTCTGGCCGCGACAGCATCTCGCGGATCCAGATCACACCCGGACGCTGCGCGCTGACCGCAGCGACCCGCTTTTCCATCTCGATCCCGATCTCTTTGGTGTCTGGCGCGCCGGCGCACAAGACGATCTGCGCCGCCGGATCGATCTGCGGAATGGCGTTGACCAGATGAATGATCCCTTTCTGGCGCGTGATCCGACCGACAAACAGCACGAATGGCCGACTCGGATCGACCCCGTACCGCACCAGGGCATCGGTGGCGGTCGTTTTGCGATACTCGCGCAGATCGATGCCGTTGTAGATCACATGCACGCGCGCCGGATCAACATTGAACAGGCGCAAAATGTCGGCCCGCGTCTCTTTCGAGACGGCGACCACAGCATTAGCCTGCTCGATCGCCGTGCGCTCGATCCACGAACTGAGATGATAAGCATTGCCAAGCTGCTCAACCTTCCACGGGCGCAACGGTTCGAGCGAGTGAATGGTCAGCACATAGGGGATACCCCACAACTTGCTGGCAAACAGGCCGGCCAGATCGGTGTACCAGGTATGACAATGGACGACACTGGCATCGAGGGTATCTTTGGCCATCGCCAGCGAGCGGGCTACAGCATCGACTGCGCTGGCAAAGCGCGGGTCGGTGTTCTGGCGCGCCTCCTCCCAGCGCGGATAGCCGCGGATCGTCAGATTGGGCGCATCGACGCGCTGATCGCCGAAACAGCGCACTTCAACCGGCACAATGCGGGCCAGCGCCTGACTCAGATATTCCACGTGAACACCGGCGCCGCCATAGATATACGGCGGATACTCATTGGTAAAGATGGCAACACGGCGCAGTTCGGGCATAGCAAGCCTCTTTGGTTGGCGATAATCCACAGTGCCTTCAGTATACACAGATTTGCCGCGCCCGGATCAAACACTATTCGCGTATAATACGCCGAAACGAAAGGAGTCATGTGCTGGAATTGTTTGCGCGCGGAATGGTGTTTGGGCTGGCGATCGCAGCGCCGGTGGGGCCGATTGGCGTGCTCTGCATCAGGCGCACAATTGCCGATGGTCGGCTCACCGGTTTCGTGAGCGGACTGGGAGCTGCCACTGCCGATGCCCTCTACGGGATGATTGCCGCGCTCGGCTTACAGGCGCTGAGCGCACTGTTATTGCACGTCAGTCCAGTCTTGCGGTTCGTCGGCGGGCTGGCGCTGCTCTGGATCGGGCTGACAACCATGCTGGCCCGCCCGGCGGCTGTGCCTGATCAGGCGGTAGTGACGCGGCAAAGTCTGTTGAGCGCGTATCTGTCCACACTCCTGCTCACGTTGACCAACCCGGCCACCATCCTGATCTTTACCGTCATTTTTGCCGGGCTGGGTTTGAGCGCCAGCGCCAGCAGTATAGCCGGCCTGGCGCTGGTGGCCGGGGTCGCCAGCGGTTCCGCGCTCTGGTGGACAATCCTGAGCAGCGGGGTCGGCGCGCTGCGCGGACGAGTCACGCCGCCAATGCTGCGCGCCATCAATCTCATGTCAGGTCTCGTCATCGCCGGATTTGGCGTGGCCGCCCTAATCGTGTAACTGTGAACGTATGGATGTGGTGATTGTTGCCAATGCGCCCGGTATCGAACTGACGCCCTACCAGACCCTGCTGGCCAGCGCCAGCCTGATCATCGCGGCAGACGGCGGCGGGACGGCGCTATTCGCCTCCGGCTACACTCCCCACCTGCTGATCGGCGATCTCGACTCGATCGACCCGGCTGCGCTGGCGGTCTATCAGGCGCGTGGCGTCACAATCGAGCGCCATCGCCCCGACAAAGATGAAACCGATCTGGAGCTGGCATTGCTTGCCGCGGTACGGATGGGCGCGAGCCGGATCGACGTGATCGGAGCGTTGGGAGGCCGCTGGGATCAATCGCTGGCCAATGTCGCTCTGCTCGGTATGGCCGAACTACGTGATTGCCGGGTGCGCCTGATCGACGAGCCGCAACAGATCTGGCTGGTCACAGACGAGAGTCTCATACCCGGCGCAGTCGGCGATACCGTCTCGCTGTTGCCCTTCGGCGGCGACGCGCATGGCATTACGACTGCCGGTCTGGCCTATCCGCTGCAAGATGGCAGCCTCTTCTACGATCGCGCGCGGGGAGTGAGCAACGTCATCACCGACTCCCCGGCGCGGGTGCAGGTGCGCCAGGGGCGCCTGCTGGTCGTCTGGACGCGCCAGACGAGTTCATGGCGGCGCAATGACCGCTAACGCAGCCTGCACCTGATCAGACAGATCGAGCGGGTTATCGCCAGCGCGAATGATCGCCCGCGCGCCAGCCTCGCGAGCGATCGCCGCCGCCTCCTCGCTGGCAACCAGCGCGATCAGAGGCGTGCTGTGATTCAGACTCTGCCATAGTTCCACACTCTCGCGATCGCAGACATCGGCCACTACCAGGCTGGGATGCGGATGACTGGCAAGCAACCCCTGCGCAGCGATTACGGTGTCGGCAATCAACAGCCGATAGCCGCGCACATTCAAGGTGGCGACAATTGCCGCCCGCGCCACCTGATCGCGACAGATGATCAGCGCCTCGGACGAATAGCCGCTGCGCCGATCGTTTAACGGGCTAACCAGACTATCCTCGCTGCGTCGATCGATCTTATAACTGCTGCCAGAGATCTGCTTGGCGGCGTGTTTGAGTTCAGCCGCCACCCGACTCATCTGATCCACATTGCTGAACGAACGCTGGTAGGTGGTAACCACTGCAATCGAGAGGCTGATGATCCCGAACTGGCGCGGCACCCCATACCGATCGGTCGCAACCAGATAGCCGCGTTGCAGGTCTGCTTCATCATAGAGGGCGCGGATTTGCTGATCGAAGACACGGATGATGCGCTGACAGAGCGTTTCGGGATCGCTGCCAAAGTGGATGATCACAAAATCATCACCGCCAATATGACCAACGAAATCGTTTGGCTCAACCTGCTCTTGCAAGATGTTGCTCAGCAGGTAGATCGCGCGATCGCCGCGCGCAAAGCCGTAGACATCGTTGAATGCCTTGAAGTTATCGAGATCAATGTACATCAGGGCAAACTTCGTCCCCTGCTCAAGATGACGGTTGATCTCTTCCTGAATAATCGTATTGCCGGGCAAGCCGGTCAACGGGTTGCGGGCCGGCAATTGCGCAGCCCGGCGCAATTGCGAGCGCACGCGGGCCAGCAGCACGGCTCGATCATACGGTTTGATGATATAATCATCAGCGCCCGTCTCCAGCCCTTCAACGACGCGCGCCGAAGCATCGAGCGCAGTGACGATCAGCATCGGCAGATGCGCCGTGCGCGTATCGTTGCGTAACTGGCGGATGGCCTCCAGCCCATCGACAATCGGCATGAGCAGGTCGGCAATGATCAGGTCTGGCGGCTGTTCCTGGGCGCGCCGCACCAACTGATCGCCATTGGTGACAAGTTCAACTTCATATCCCTCACTGATCAGAATCTCACGCAGGAGCATTCCGACATCAGTCTCGTCCTCGGCAATCAAAATGCGGGCCGGTGTGGTCATTACACGCTCCCAGCAGCTTGCGATAGGATTGGCATCTGATAGTAGATGCCTGGCAGTGACTCGCGCATACATTCGCATATAGCATACCATCTTCGTTGGGGTACGTGAAGAGCTGAACAGACAAGTTCCGTCAACGCGCAGCAATCTGCATCAGACCTGCATACCCGTCGCGCAGGCTGATGTTCGACTGAATTGACTCATGCGTAGACGGCATGGGGAAGAAGAGAGCGATTGCGTGAAGGAAAAGCCCGATCGTTGATCAAGGCGTTGCGGCGAAAAAGCGTGAGCAAAAAGCGCAGAATCCATGATACCCTCATCGATGGTGGTCATCGCCAGCGGACAACAGATTCGATACACAGATCAACGCATCCTTAACCTGACACGTTGACACGACCATCTCGTCGATTGCGCCTGACGAAGTACGCTTAAAAGTGCCTTGTTTCCAGACCCTGTGTTCAGCTATCTATAATAGTAACACTCGTAACTAACGAGTTTCCGGAAACGGCAAGTTACCAACTTTAGATAACCATTGGTGCTCGTTTTCAGCGTGAGAACTCGGCGATGCTCATCTTGGAAGGGTCGGCATCGGGATGCAGCATGGGGAACACGTCCATGCGCGCGTTGCCCATGGCAGCAACAACGGCCAGCCGCGCCTGGATGGACGCCGCTCGGCGATGCCGAATTCGTTTCACGCCACCGATGACCGTGACCAACGAACCGGCGGTTGCACCTCCCATTCGCTCCTGCCAGGCGCCGGTCTTGCCGATCGTCATGGGGTCTGGCACGCCGTTCTGGTCGCGGAACCCGTCGTCTGCCAGCGCCATGGTCGCGCCAACACATGGCGTAACGATTCGATTGACGGGTGGATCGCTCACGGTCATGGTGTCCCAGTCCCATGCGACGACCCGACCACCGTCGCGCGCCTGTTGCCCAGGTGGCGCGGGCTGCGACCGTGACGGATGGGAACCAACCGTGCCATCGGAGCGCGGTCCCTGACGGGGCAGAAGGTTGGGTCAGCCAAACGCGCGTCACACCACTCGTGATGCGGTGGGCGCAAGCGTTGGCAACGAGCGCGTGCTGGCACGGCGCCGTCACCGAACCAGTCGCCGTCATCCCGGTTGCGCCAACGGGAGCAGGCGCGAACGAAGCCGCCGTTGCGCGCGAACAGGATGCCAATGGTGACCACCTCGCTCGGATATGCCTTGGCTTGCGGGCGCTTCGGGATGTCGGGCAGACGGTCGTCCACACGGCAGCACATATGGAGGATACGGTCGTCTGGCGTCATGGGGCGCCTCCTCGCTTGGGTTCACATCGTCGAGGATACCTCATGACTCAACGAGCACCAAAGGTTATCAAGCCACGTTGCCCATTCCAACGCACTGCGGTATACTGCTATACGGTGCCGTCTTCTGATAGAGGAGTAGCCCCCTATGAGCAGCGCAATGATCGGTGTGATCGGTGGCAGCGGTCTGTATGCGATGCCTGATCTGAAGAATCCGGAGGAGGTGCGCCTGACCACGCCGTTTGGCGATCCGAGCGATGCTTTCATTATCGGTGAGTTAGAGGGGCGGCGGGTGGCCTTCTTGCCCCGCCACGGTCGCGGTCATTATCTCAATCCCAGTGAAGTGCCGGCGCGGGCCAATATTTACGCCTTCAAGCAGCTTGGCGTCAAAGCGCTGATTTCGGTCAGCGCCGTAGGCTCATTGCGCGATGATTATGCGCCCGGCCACGCAGTTATTCCCGATCAACTCTTTGACCGCACCAAAGGCATCCGTCCGGCGACCTTCTTCGAGGGCGGGGTAGTGGCGCACATCGCGTTTGACCGCCCATTCTGCCCGAATCTGAGCGCGATCCTGCTCCACGCAGCGCAAGCAGCGGGCGCGGTGGTTCATCAGGGCGGCACGCTGGTGGTCATGGAAGGGCCGCAGTTTTCGACCAAAGCCGAAAGCGAGGAGAATCGCCGTCGCGGCCATAGCCTGATCGGAATGACTGCGCTGCCCGAAGCAAAGCTGGCCCGCGAAGCCGAAATTGCCTACGCCACGCTGGCAATGGTCACCGATTACGATGTCTGGCACCCAGAGCACGATGCCGTCACCGCCGATCAGGTCATCAAGGTGCTAACTGCTAATGTCGCGCTGTCGCAACAGATCGTGCGTCTGGCCGTCGCCCAGATCGACGAGACCTTTACCAGTCCGGCTCACGATGCATTGCGCAACGCGATTATTACCAATCCCAATTATATTCCGCCTACGGTCAAAGAGCGTCTGGCGCTCATCGCAGGCCGCTACTGGTCATAAGCGCCTATGCACGATGCCATCACGATCCTCCCCCTGCGCGGTATCGGCGAGGTGCGGCCAGGAGACGATCTGGCCGCACTGCTGGCTGATGCAATCACTGCTGCTGGCGGACTGCTCGCCGGCGATATTCTGGTCGTTACCCAGAAGATCGTCTCGAAGGCCGAAGGGCGGATCATCGATCCGGCTGACATCGAGCCATCAGCGTTTGCCCATCAGATTGCCCGTACTGCAAAGAAAGACGCCCATTATCAAGAGGTGGTGCTGCGCGAGAGCGCCCGGATCGTCAAGATGGCTAACGGCGTCCTGATTACCGAGACCCATCACGGTTTCATCTGCGCAAACAGCGGCGTCGATGAGTCGAACGTCGATGGCGGACGGCGGCTGGCGCTGTTGCCCATCGACCCCGATGCGAGCGCAGCCGCGCTGCGGGCAGCGCTTGCGGCGCGGTTCGGCCATGCGCCCGCCGTGATCATTACCGACACCTTTGGGCGACCGTGGCGCGAGGGACAGGTCAATGTCGCGATCGGTGTGGCTGGCATCGAGCCGCTGCGCGATTTCAAGGGAATCGATGATTCCTACGGCTATACCATGCAGGCAACGTTGATTGCCATCGCCGATGAGCTGGCATCCGCCGCCGAGCTGGTGATGGGCAAGATCGACCGGGTGCCGGCAGCCATCGTGCGCGGCTACGTGTATCAGCCGAGTGAAACTGCCAGCGCCCGTAGCTTGATCCGTGATCCCCGGCTTGATCTGTTCCGCTGAGGAACGACCATACACGACAGGAACGGCATGGATTTCTTTACCCTGGCTCAGACCCGCCGCACCACGCGGGTGTTTCACCCTGATCCGCCACCGCGCGCCGCCATCGAACAGATCCTCACGGCGGCAAGCTGGGCGCCGTCGCCCCATGGGCGCCAGCCGTGGCGCTTCGTTGTGGTTGAGGCAGTGGCGCGCAAGGAAGCGCTGGCCACGGCAATGGGAGCGGCATGGCGCCGCCAACTGACGCTCGATGGCCACGATCCGGCGACTGTTGAGCTGCGTCTGCAACGATCACGCGAACGAGTGCTGAATGCGCCGGTGATCATCATTCCCTGTCTGTATCTCAACGATCTCGATACGTACCCCGATCCGGAACGGCAGGCTGCTGAGACCACAATGGCCATCCAGAGTCTGGGGTGCGCAGTGCAAAACATGCTGCTGGCGGCATTTGCCCTGGGATTGGCCGCAGGATGGATGTGCGCGCCCTTGTTCGCGCCAGCCGCAGTGCGGGCAGCGCTCGATCTCGCCGACGATCTGCATCCGCAGGCCTTGATCCCGATCGGCTATCTGGCCCAAGAACCGAAACGTCGTCCGCGCCGTTCGCTGGATGAACTGATCGCGCAGTGGATGTAGCGACTGACATGCTGGGATGAGAGCGTTGTCATCGCTTGATCGCAGCCTGCGCCTGAGGAGGAGACGCGCTTGCAGACCTTGATCTATCTGGTCAGCTTTGGCCTGATTTGCCTCGCTTCGCACCGTGTCGGGTTATGGTTTTCGCACTTGCGGCTGCCCTACATAACCGGCTATCTCTTCACCGGCGTATTGGTTGGCACTTTCGGCCTGCAACTGATTCCGTCCTCCGCAACTGAGGAATTGCGCTTTATCGACCAGATTGCGCTGGCGGTAATCGTGTTTGTTGCCGGCAACGAACTGTACTACAAAGATCTGCTCAGTCGCCTGCGCTCGATTCTTGCAGTTGTCGGATCGATCATTGTCGTGGCGCTGGCGCTGATCGGCATTGCGCTCTTCGCGCTGCTCGATGTGATTCCGTTCACGCAGGGCTTTGCTACCAGCGAGAAATTCGCCATCGCGCTGATCGGCTCGACGATCTTGCTGGCACTCTCGCCACCTTCGACGATTGCGGTGATCAAAGAGCTGCGCGCGCGCGGCCCGGCCACCCGCCTCATTCTGGGATCGACGATCACGATGGATGTGGCGATCATCGTGCTCTTTGCGATCAGCGCGACGCTGGCCAGTGGCTTGCTCGGCGGCAGCAACATCAACCTGGCGTTCCTTGGCCTGCTGGTCGTCGATCTGGCGCTCTCGATCGTGATCGGGATTGGAGTCGCTGCCGCCCTCCGCTTCGGGCTGGCGCAAGCCTGGTCACGCTGGGCGAAGCTTGCGCTGATTATCGCGCTCGGCTACGGCATCTTTGCCGGCGCTGCATGGCTAAAAGCATTTTCAGCCGACCATTGGCCGGTTAAGATTGTGCTCGAACCACTATTGATCGCCTTGACCGGAAGTTTTCTCATCACCAACTTCTCGCCCTATCGTGACGAATTCGCCGAACTGCTGCACGACATCGGGCCAGTAGTCTATGTTGCCTTTTTCACTATCACCGGTCTGGGCCTGAAACTCGACATTCTGCTGACCGCGATCATCTTTGCCATTATCCTCTTCCTGGTACGCGCGCTGGCCCTTCTGATCGGCAGCGGGATCGGCCTGACCATGGCAGGCGAACCAGCTCGCTTCCGACGAACACTCTGGCTCGGCCTGATCACGCAGGCCGGCATTGCGCTCGGTCTGACGCGCGAAGCGGCCACCTCCCTACCGGCGCTCGGTGATGCATTTGCCACTCTGATCATCGCGGTGATCGTGTTGAACGAGATCTTCGGCCCGCTCACCCTCCGCTTTGCGCTCCAGCGTCTCGGCGAGGCCAATCTGCCTGAGCCGGGCATTCGCGACGACGTGCGCGACGTGCTGATTCTGGGCGTTGAGCAACAATCGATTGCGCTTGCCCGCCAGTTAAGCGTGCGGGGCTGGCGGGTGCGCGTAGCCGATACCGATGCCGAACAGGTACGACGACTCGCCGCCGAAGATGTCGATGAACGCCATATCCCCGAAATCAGTCTGGCAACGTTGTCTGGGCTGATCAGTCACGCAACGGATGCAGTGGTAGCGCTGCTGGAAAAAGACGAAGACAATCTGCGCGCCTGCCAGATTGCGCTGGAAAAGTTCGGCGTGCCGCGCCTCATTGCCCGACCAAACCGATCAGATCTGCGCGAACAATTCCGCGAGCTGGGCGTAATCTTGATCGATCCGGCCACGGCAATGGTCAATCTGCTGGAACAGGCGGTGCGCGCGCCGCAGTCACTCTCGCTGTTGCTGCATACCGATCCGGTGTACGACGTGGTGCAGATGACGGTCACCAACCGCGAGATTGATGGTCGGCTGGTGCGCGATCTGCGCCTACCCGCGGATGTGCTCCTGCTTGAGATCAGTCGTGAGGGGCAGGCTATCGTGCCACACGGCTACACCCGGATTCGCTACGGTGACGAGATTACCGTGGTCGGCAAACCTGACAGTCTGCGCGAAGTCGAGCTGCAAATCGGCTGAACGACGGAACATCGAGGCGCGGAGTCGTCCTCTCCGCCGCTCGGCCACCAGCAAACTGAACCGGAATTGCCAGACTCGCCATCCCCTATCAGCGCGCTAACGCTGAAACGATCGCCTCGCAGCGCAATCACTGCGAGCCGCCGATGTCTTGCCGGTTCAGCGCGCGATAAGCGCTGTAGGCAAAGAGCGCGCTGTAGACCGCAATGACGATCAGCGCCTGCCACTGCGGCGGCAACAGGCTGAGATCGAGCGCCGTGGTCAGCACACTCGGATCAAGACCGAACATCAGACTGTTTTCCACGACCAGCCGATTGATATTTGGTTGCAACAGCAAGTTGACCAGCGCGCGGATGAGCGGATCGACAGCGCCGATAGTGTTGAGCGAACCGGCGCTAACATCGAAGGCCAGAAAGATCAGACCGCCGCCAACGCCGGCAATCACCGAACGCCCGATGATAGCGCTGGCGCCGGCAATCAGGATGTAGGGCAGCATCACCACCAACGCGCGCAGCATGCCCACCGGCAACAACGCGATGTCGAGCAAGCCCACCGCCTGCGGCAGACCAAGCACTGCCGCGAAAGTCACTGCCAGCAGCATTCCGGTAAGCAGCGTGATCACCATCGCCACCAACAGCGCCAGTTGCAGCGCGATGAGCTTAGCCAGCAGATAGGCGCCGCGGCTGGGAGCGCGGGTGAGCAGGATCCGCAGCGTGCCCCAGTTGAAATCGCTGCCGAAGATACCGGCGGTGAGAATGATCGCCAGGATGCCGCCGGTGCCATTGATCGCGCTTAACATCGCGCCGAAAACGCCGGGCAGACTCAGTTGTCGTTTAATCTGCTCGATAGCAGCCGGGCTAAGCAGGTTGAAAGTCACATTGCCGCCGCTGAAGACTCCCTCTTGCAACGCCACCACCAGAAACCAGAGCGTTTGCTGCACTACGGTCAGAAAGAGAAAGATGCCCAGCAACAGCAATGCCATTGGTCGGCGGGAGATCTTCAGCCATTCGGCAGCCAGCAGATTGGACACCATCGCGCGCGCATCCATACTACTCTGCCTTTGTCACTGTCAGAAAGAACTCTTCCAACGAGCTATTGATTGCGCCAATCTCGGCCACGACAATCCCGGCCCGCACCAGCAGCGCATTCAACTCGGCAGCGCGGTCAGCAGGCGCATCGAGAATGATGGTATCGGCCTGCACCGTCACACTCTTCACCCAATCAAGCGCGCGCAACAGACTCACCGCCGCTCCGGGATCGCCCTGGATGCGCGCGCGCACTCCCTGCCCGCGACGGAGCAGCGTGGTCACTTCGCCCGCAGCGATCAACCGCCCCTCTTTCAGAATGGCCACCCGCTGACAGAGCTGTTCGACCTCGTGCAACAGGTGGCTACAGAGGAGAATCGTGCGTCCGCTGGCGGCAAGATCGCGAATGAGCGCGCGAATCTCGACCGTCCCGGCGGGATCGAGGCCATTGGTCGGTTCATCGAGCATGATCAGCTCTGGGTCAGGAAGCAACGCTGCCGCAATCGCCAGCCGCTGTTTCATGCCCTGCGAGTAGGTAGCGACTTTATCACGCGCCCGTTCGCGCAGGTCAACCGCAGCCAGCGCCTGCTCGACCCGCGCCAGCGGGATGCCGCCCGCCCGCGCCAGCACGCGCAGGTTGTCGGCGCCGCTCAGATAGGGGTAGAAAGCGGGCGCCTCGATCATGGCCCCCACCCGCCGCAACGCTGCTGCTGGCTCGCGTTGCATGTCGTGGCCGAGCACAATCGCCTGCCCCTCGCTCGGTCGCACCAACCCCAGCAGCATGGCGATGGTAGTCGTCTTGCCGGCGCCATTGGGGCCGAGAAAGCCAAACACTTCGCCGCTCTCAACGGTCAGATTGAGATGATCAACCGCCAGCCGCTTACCATAGCGCTTGGTGAGATTAATGGTCTCGATGGCATGCATATCAGGCGTCCTGCGCATTCACGTCTTCAGGCCAATAATAACACAGGCGCGCGATATGAGAAGAACGACACAAGCATGCTGACTGTCAGGGACGCTCAAACGGTTGCCCCAGCGCCGCCGGCGCAGTTGCCCGCAATCGTTCGAGCGCGGCCAGCAGTGGTCGCTGCCAGCGCGCCGGCAGCTCAGCCACCCGACGGAGCGCAGCCGGTGATGAAGCCAGATTGACCAGTGCCAGCACGAAGATCATCAAGACGAAGGGCGCAACCTGAATGATCTGGGTTGGGATGTTCGGCAGCGCGCTCTGTGAACGGGTGGCAACAATTTCGAGCGCCGCAAACAGATAACAGCCTATCGCCACTCGCCACGGACGCCAGCCGCCGAAAATGACGATTGCCAGCGCGATCCAGCCCGCCCCAAAGGTATGGCGATAGCTCCAGCCCTGCTTCAGGTCGAGCGAAAAGGCGGCGCCGGCGATGCCAACCAGCGCGCCGCCTAGCAACAACATCGCATAGCGCCAGCGGGTAACATTCACTCCCCGCGCATAGACGGTCGCCGGTCGCTCGCCGAGCGCGCGCACGATCAGTCCAAAGCGCGTGCCGTAGAGCAGCAACGCCGTGAGGGGCACGATCAGAAAGCTGGTATAGATGACCAGATCGTGGCGGAAGAAGACCGGGCCGATGATTGGCAGATCGGCCAGCCATGGAATCGGCATAAAGGGCACTGCCGGGCCGGGCACACGCACATAAGGCGCGCCAAGAAATGATGAGAGATCGGTGCAGAGCAAGGCCAGCACAAAGCCAACCGCCGTCTGCGACTGGCCAAGGGTCAGACTGAAGAAGCCCAGCACTGCGGCCACAGCCACGCCGACCAGCGCAGCCGCGGCAAAGCCGAGCGCCAGATTGTCGGTGACAAGCGCGACCGCAAAACCGGTCATCGCCGCCAGCAGCATCGTGCCATCAAGCGAGAGATTGATCACGCCGGCCCGCTCACTGATCGTCTCGCCCATCGCGGCAATCACCAGCGGCGAAGCAGCGGCCAGCACTGCGGCCAGATCGATCCAGAGTTGATCCATCGTTCCCCTACCTGCGCGTGCGCGCCGCCAGCGCAAAGAGCACCAGCGCTCCCTGCAGCACGCCGGCGATAGCGCTATCGATGCCGAGCGTGAGCGGCAATTGAATGCTTCCCACCGTGAACGTCGCAAAGGCCACCGCAACCGGCAAGAGCCAGCGCGGATCGGCTCGCGCCAGTAGCGCGGCCAGCAAGCCCAGTAACCCGATCCCGCTTGAGATATTGGGAATGAGTGCGTGATGCACGGCCACGACCTGAATCATGCCGGCAAGGCCGGCCAGCGCGCCACAGGCCGCCAGCGACTCGGCCATCCGGCGCGTAGCGGCAACCCCCAGCCGGTCAGCGGCAACCGGATTCAGCCCCACTGCGCGCACTTCCAACCCCCAGCGCGAGCGGGTCAGCGCCCACCAGACCACGGCCAGGGCAATCAGGGCAATCACCAGCGCAGCGGGCGCCAGCCGCAACCGATCGATGGTCGGCAGCCAGAGCGCTGTCGGCAGCAGATCGGTGCCTGAGAGCGAGGCTGAGGTTTGGCGGCGCCAGGGGCCAAGCACCATGTACATCGCCAGACCACTGGCGAGAAAATTCATGCCCAGACCGGCGAAGATCTCGCTCACCCCGGCGTAGCGACGTAACCCGCCGATCACGAGCGCCCACAGCGCGCCCCCGGCAGCGCCGCTGATACCCGCCAGCGCCCAGAGCAGCAGCGGCGACCATTCCGGCCAAAGCCGAAGTGGGATCATTGCCGCAATGGCGCCAACGATCATCTGACCCTCGACGCCCAGATTGTAGAGTCCCCCGGCAAACGTAACACTCAACCCAACTGCGCAGAGCAACAGCGGCGTTGCCAGCATGATCATATCGCTCAGGCGAGCCGGTGTGCTATATGCGCCGAAGAGCACCAGCCGATACGCCTCCAGCGGCGCCACGCCAGCGCTTAACAGCGCCAGCGTGGTCAGGGCAAACGCTGCCGCCAACGCCAGCGCCGGTCGAGTCAGCGCTGCTACTTTACCCATGCCGCCTCCACCAGCGCATCAAAGCCAACACCACCGATCAATTCGGCCAACCGACTGGCCGAGAGCAACGAGCGCGGGATCGGCGGCCCGATCCGGCCTGCAAAACAGACGATCACCTCATCGCTGTATTCCATAATCTCGTCGAGATCAGGGGAAGCAAAGATAATACAACAACCATCATCGCGCCGGGCCTGCAAGCGCTGCCAGATCGCGCGCGCCGACGCCACATCGAGACCACGGGTTGGCTGTTCGGCCAGAATGCCGCGCGCCGTCGGCGGAATGAGCGCCAGCATCGCCCGTTGCTGATTGCCGCCAGAGAGCGCGGCCAGCGGCGTGACCGGGGTCGCCTTGATCTGGTACGCGGCAATCGCCTGTCTGGCTGCTTCCTCAGCGGCCCGGCGGTCAACCAACACCCCCTTCCCCTGCAGGAGGGCAAAGTGATCGGCCAGCGAAAGCGCGCCGATCAGGCCATCGTGCAGACGATCGGCTGGCAAAAACTCGACGCCGGCCTGCCGAAAAGCCAGCGTGCCTGCGCCGCTCAGATCACGCCCATTGACCAGCACTTGCCCACGTTCCGGCGCGATCTGGCCGGCCAGCAAGCGCAACAGCACCTGCTGCCCGCTGCCATCAAGGCCAGCCAGGCCCACGATGCGGCCAGGGACGAAGCGATGGTTGAGATCGACGAGCAGCATCGAGCCGCTGCGCGCCGACACTTCGCGCAACTCCCACACTGGCGGTTCATCGATGGTCGGCAGCGGTCGATAGAGCGGCGGCGCTGAACCGATCGCGCCAAACATCAGCTCCAGCAGGCGTTCCTGCGGCTGCGGCATGGGCAACTGACCGGGAGGCGCCACCTGACCGTCGCGCAACACCGTCACGGTATGACAGAGTTCGGCGACTTCCTCCAGTTTATGCGACACCAACAGCACCGTCCGCCCTTCGGCAGCAATCTGGCGCAACGCCGCGAAGAGCGCCCGCGCCTGGGCCGCTGTGATGCCGGTGGTTGGTTCGTCGAGGATCAGCACCTGCGCACCGCACAAAAGCAGACGGATCAATTCGACCTGCTGGCGCTGGCCAACCGTCAACTGGCCAAGCCGCGCCGCCGGATCAACGCGAAACCCCAGGCGATCCGCCAGTTCCAGAAACGCAGTCAGCGCTGCCCGGCGCGAGCGAAAGACTCCCGGCGGCGCAGCGCAGAGCAGGTTCTCCAGCACGGTAAATGCGGGAATATCGAGCGGTTCTTGATGCACCATGCCCACTCCGGCGGCCAGCGCATCACCCGGCCCGCGTAACCGTCGCGGCACATTATCAAAGAGAATGCGCCCTTCATCGGGTTGGAGGTACCCGGCCAGCAGCTTCATCAGCGTGCTCTTGCCGGCCCCGTTTTCGCCCAACACGCCGTGGATCTGCCCGGCGGCAAAGGCGATGCTGAGCCGATCGTTGGCGCGCACCTGCCCGAATCGCTTGGTAAGTTGTTCAACCGCAATCTGCATGATGAGTCAACATGTATGCGGCGAGAGGGCAGATCGCCATCTCGCCGCAGACCAGTGTCGATCAGGGAGCGCTCTGACCTTCAATCCCGGCCAGAAGCTGCTCGGTGTACCAGATCGTCCTGTCATCGGCAACCTGACCCTCCGGCACGAAAACGCTGCCATCCTGGTAGAAGAGCGGGCCGGTGAAGAGATTAAGACTGCCATCTGCCAGCTTCGCGATAAACTCATCGAGCTTCGCCGCATTCTCGGCGCTGAGGGCCGGCCCCTTCACAAAACCGATCATGCTCGAGTCGTGATCGTTCAGATTGCTCCAGTTCGGCCCGATCCACTCCCAGGCCGGCTCCCACGCGCCAGCCCGGGCCAGCTCAACCAGCCGCTTGTAGTCTGGCCCCCAGTTGAAATAGGGCACGCCCAGACAGACCGCCTCGCCCTGCGCACAGGCGCCCTCGAAATCGTAGGGCACCGCGAAGACCCGCTTGCCGGCCTGCGTCGCCTTGTTCGCCTCCACCAGCGCCTCGGTCGTATCGATACCAGAGAGGATCACATCATAGCCATCGTTGATAAAATCGTTGGCCACTTTGGTCGGATCAAGGGTCACCCCGGGAATGTTGAACCAGAACCCGATCCAGGTAACCTTGAAGGCCAGTTCATCAGCCGGTCGGCCACGGTAGGTTTCCCAGCAATAGCGCGCGCCGAGATAGGTTGAGTTAACCAGGCGGCGCGTCTCCGGATCGATCAGCGGACCAAGGTAGGCCAGCCGACCGGTTTCGGTCGTCAGCGCTGCGGCGCAACCGGCGATCATCTTGCCATACTCCATGCGCCCCATAATGTTGCGCACATTGGCAGGTGCCTCACCGGTGAGCACCTTGTCGCCGGAGGCATGCACAAAAGCGACTTCAGGGTGAGCCGCAGCGGCAATATTGGTGCCATCGGCAAACTCCGCCGAGTTGGTAATCACCAAGCGCGCCCCCTGCCCGATCAGCTCCTCGATTGCCTGCTCAACCTTGACATTAGGCCGATCAGCCGGGTTCACCTTGTCGATGTAAATAAACTTCACGCCGGGGAGATTCTTCACCACGTACTGGGCCGCTTCGTAGTGAGCCTGATTCCAGCCGCCATCGTTGATCGGGCCAACCAGCACCATGCCGAAGGTAAACTCTTCGGCAGCCGGCGCAGCAGTGGACGCGGCAGGGGCAGCGGTGGGCTGAGCCGCAGGCTGCGTTCCACAGGCGGTCAACACCAGCATCAGCAGAACGAACAGCGACAACGGCCAGCGCGCAACTCGAACATTCATCGGTCGACTCCTTGTGACATCTGCTTCTCCGACACTAACAACGAAGCGGCGCAACCGATGGCACATTGTGCGCCATCGTCGCGCCGGGAAGGTAGTGCGCAGATCAAAACCTCAGACGGGGAGGTCCTCCCTGCCGGCTTCATTGCCGATCAGGACGCTATCGCGGAGCGCCCGAATTGATGTGAGGGAGTATAGCCGAGGCAGCCCGGCCTGTCAACCGCCGTGGCCTGGGCGAGCGCAGGGGATCGCTGCGGGAGTGGGGTGATGACAACCCCTTGCGCTATGTGATATAATTAAAAACCAGATGACTGTAAGCCCATCAGAGGAACCGCGTATGTTTCAGCGGATCACATTGATTGTGGCTTGCCTCGCGACATTCATTGCATTCCCCTCACCAGTGCAGGCCACTGAACCAATTTGCTTTGACCGCATTCCCCACTGTGTTGATGAGCAGTTTGCTGCGTTCTGGCAGCGCAATGATAGCCATGCCATCAGCGGGCAAACCGGCAATGCGCTGCGACTCTTCGGCCACCCAATCGGGCCAGCCCGGATTCAATCGGCTGATGGGGTTGCTGTGGTGGCGCAGCCCTTCACCAACGTCATTTTGCAGCATCCACTGGGCAATACCGATCCAGCCAGAGTCACCCTGCAACCGGTTGGGCTGGAGCGACTGAATCAGCTTGGTCGCGCTCCTGATCCCAAGTCCAGTAAGACACCTCGCAATTGTCGCCTATTTGACACAGGTTATACCCTCTGCGGCGAGTTCCGCACTTTTTGGGAAAGCAATGGCCTCAACCTCGACAACCAGCGCGGCTACACCGATAGTGAACGCCTCGCCCTCTGGGGCATGCCGGTGAGTGACGTCAAGCGCGAACCAGCGGCCAATGGCAGCAATAAATACTACCAGACTCAGTGGTTCGAGCGCGCGCGCTTCCAGTATGATAGCGTGGCCGAAAAGGTTATTGTCACTCCTCTCGGTCGCGAAGTGATGGAACATCGCCCAGATCTGCCGCCGCTGCCCCGCAACAGCGGCGTGTTGCTCTCAGCGACGGCAATTGCCCCCGGCAGCGTGATTGGCGCGCGCGCGAGCGGCTTCACGAATGATAGCAGCGTCTCGGTAACGATCTTTCGCGCTGATGGCAGGAGCATTCCAGCCGCGGATCAGCATAGCATCAGCGCGGGCGGCGTCACCGACATTTTCTGCGCTTCCATTCCTGATGATGCCCTGCACGGAATATGGGCGATCGCCTTCGACGGGATGGAGAGCAGACGGCAGGCAATTGGATTCTTCCGGGTCACCAGCGCCGAAAAACAGCGCCTCGATTGCGCTGATCCGATTCCCGCCGCGCCCCTCAATCGTTAAACCTTCACCATCTGTTGCCAGAGTGAAACAGATTGATTGCATTTGCAACGGTATGCTACAATACCAGTCAATGATTGCAGACAGGTATTGAGGCACCGTTATGGAACTTTCACGCGCGAGTGGGATTCTGCTTCACCCCTCATCGCTGCCCGGCCCATGGGGAATAGGCGATCTGGGGCCGATGGCGTACCGGTTTGTCGATTTTCTGGTTGCTGCCGGACAATCGCTCTGGCAGGTGTTGCCGCTTGGCCCGACCGGTTACGGCGACTCGCCGTATCAATGCTTTTCAGCGTTTGCGGGCAATCCGTTACTGATCAGTATCGATGATTTGATCGCGCAGGAACTGCTCTTGCCCAATGAAGCGAGCGCAGCGCTCGGTCAGCTTCCCGCCGATCGCGTGGATTTCGGCGCGCTCATTCCGGCCAAACAGGCGCTGCTCCGCCGCAGCTTCGAGCGCTTCCGCAGTCAACGCGGCACTCCGCTTCATCAGGCATACACTCGCTTCTGTATCGATAACGCTGAATGGCTGGCCGACTATGCGCTGTTTATGGCCGTCAAAGAGGAACAGGGCGGCGGGAGCTGGCACGAGTGGCAGCCCGAACTGCGCGATCGTCAGCCCGCGGCGCTGGCCCAGGCCCGGCGGCGGCTGGCCGCAACGATTGACTACCACCAGTTTCTGCAATTCCTCTTCTTCCGGCAGTGGCAGGCGCTGAAAGAGTACGCGAATCAGCGCGGCGTGCTGATCATCGGCGACGCGCCGATCTTCGTTGCCGATGATAGCGCCGATGTTTGGGCCAACCGTGATCTCTTTTTTGTTGATGAAAGCGGTATGCCGACTGTTGTTGCCGGCGTGCCGCCGGATTATTTCAGCGCCACCGGCCAGCGCTGGGGCAACCCGCTCTATCGCTGGCAGGCAATGGCAGCCACGGGCTATCGCTGGTGGATTGCGCGGATGCGTCAGGCATTCGCCCTCTACGACATCCTACGGCTCGATCATTTCCGCGGTTTTGAAGCCTACTGGGAAGTGCCGGCCAGCGCGCCGACCGCAGTTGATGGGCGCTGGGTGAAAGGGCCGGGCGCCGACCTGTTTGAGCGTCTGCGCGCCGAGCTGGGAAAACTGCCAATCATCGCCGAAGACCTTGGCCTGATCACGCCAGAAGTCGATGAACTGCGGCTGGCTTTTCACCTGCCCGGCATGAAGGTGCTCCAGTTCGCTTTCGGCGATGATCCGTCCAATCCCTACCTGCCGCACAACTACACCGAACAGTACGTCGTCTACACCGGCACCCACGACAACGACACTACGATTGGCTGGTTCGCCGGTCTCGATCAGGCGACGCGCGCTGCGGTGTTGACCTACCTCGGTCGTGATGAGCAGACCGTAGACATCGCCTGGGATCTGATCCGGCTGGCGCTCATGTCGGTGGCGAAACTGGCGATCACGCCGCTGCAAGACCTGCTGCGGCTCGATTCTGCGGCGCGGATGAACACACCGGGTCGGCTGGGCGGCAACTGGGCCTGGCGCTATCCGGCTGACGCGCTCACCGAAGAGTTAGCCCTTCAATTACGTCAACTTACACGCGCTTACGGACGGCTTCAACCGGCGAAGACCTGACCGTCTTCGACCCGAAACCGGCGCGCGGCGGCGAGAAAATCGGCGCTGAAGTCGCTCAGATCGGTCGCAGTGAGCAGGGTTTGCTGGCCGGGACGCTGTATCAGCGCAAGCAGATGGGCGCGGCGCTGCGCGTCGAGTTCGCTGAGCACATCATCGAGCAGCAACACTGGCGCATCACCGCCGCGCTGGCGCATCAATTCGGCCTCTGCAATCTTGAGCGCCAGCGCAATCGAGCGTTGCTGGCCGCGCGAACCGTAACGACCGAGATCGACGCCGCCCACGCGAAAGATCAGATCATCTCGTTGCGGGCCACAGAGAGTCTGCCCGCGCGCCAGTTCCTCGTTGCGCAGCGCAGCAAACGCAAGCCGCAGGCGCTCGGCCAGCGCGCCGGCATCGCGAGCTTCGTTTAGTTCGCAACTGGCCTGATACTCGATCTGCAATGCATCGTCGCCGCCGCTAATCGCTCGAAAGAGCGGGCCGGCCAGCGCCGAAAGCTCAGCCGTGGCCCGCAATCGTTCGGCCAGCAGATAGCCGCCCGCCGCCGCCAGCTCCTGATCCCAGTAGGCCAGTTCAGCGTTGACATTGCGCAGCGGACGCCGCTGCTCGCGCCAGGCGCGCAGCAGACTGTTGCGTTGCAGCAGGATCTTCTGGTAGTGAGCCAGCGTGCGCACGTAGTGCGGATCGAGCTGCGAGAGCGTAATGTCGAGGTAACGACGCCGTTCGGCAGGCGAGCCGTCAACCAGAGTTAGATCGGCGGGGGTGAAGAGCACCACACGCAACTGCCCGATCAGATCGATGGCCCGCGCAGAGCGTTTATCGATTCGCACCAGCTTTTGCGCGCCGTTGATCGGCTGGCCTTCATCGTCGGTGCGACGCTGCACGATCACCTCGAGTCGCACCGGCCCAATCCGGCGCTCCACCTCAGCCGCAATGCGGGCAAACGGCGGCGCGCCGGCCTCACCGATCGCATCCCAGCGCACCAGTTCGCGGTCATTGCTCAGGCGAGGCGAGCGCGTCGTAGCGAGATAAAACACCGCTTCGAGCAGGCTGGTCTTGCCGGCAGCATTGGGGCCGTAGAAGAGGATGGTCGTCGGCGCTAAGGCCAGTTCCTGCCGCCGATAGTTACGCACATCGCGCAGGGAGAGATGATGAACATACATAGGCAGGCTATCGCCGACTACGAACGAGCGCCGAGCCGGAGATCGCGCAGCTCGCGTAGATTGGCGCAGCCGCTGCAGAACATCGCCACGCGCAACTCGCGAATGAAGGCGCTCAGGCCCTCGACCACCGCCTCAGCGCCGCGCTCGTTGATCGCATCGAAGAGCGCAGGTCGCGCAGTGCCGGCCAGATCGGCGCCAAGCGCAATCGCCTTGGCCACATCGACGCCGCTGCGCACCCCGCCCGATGCAATCAACGTCACATCGGGCAGCACTGCGCGCACTTCGCGAATACATTCGGTCGTTGGCAGCCCCCAATCGGCAAACGCGCCGGCCACCCGCCGTCCGGTATCATTGGGCTGGCGGAAACGCTCGACTTCACTCCAACTGGTGCCGCCCGCGCCCGCCACATCGATGATGCGCACGCCTGCCTCGTAGAGCCGGATTGCATCGGCAGCGCCAATCCCGTTACCGACCTCTTTGACAATGACCGGCACTTCCAGACGACGGCAGACCTCTTCAATTCGGGCCAGCAGACCTTTGAAATTGACATCGCCTTCGGGCTGCACTGCCTCTTGCAGCGGATTGAGATGAAGGATCAGCGCATCGGCTTCGATCATCTCAACTGCGCGCCGACAATGATCGACCGTGAAACCGTAGTTCAGTTGCACAGCGCCGACATTGGCCAGCAGCGGAATGCGCGGCGCCACCCGCCGCACCTGATACGTGCTGGCCAGACGCGGATCCATCACGGCGGCCCGCTGCGAACCAACCCCCATTGGCAACCCCAAATGCTCAGCCGCTTCCGCCAGCGCCAGATTGATCTTCTCGGCGCTGGCCGTGCCGCCGGTCATCGAGCTGATCAGCAGCGGCGCGGCAATCGGTTTGCCAAGAAAGGTTGCGCGGGTATCGACTTCGTTGAGATCAAGCTCTGGCAACGCCCGGTGGGGAAGACGGTAAGCGGCAAAACCGGTGACGACACCCTTCGCTGCGACATCTTCATTCAACACAATCCGAATATGATCCACTTTGCGCGACTCTGTGCGATCGTCACCGGGCATAGATCACTCCTGCAACAACCAGGGGGAAGAAGCGGTTGATGCCCCCTTTCTGAGGATCATACCAACAAAAGGGGAAAGAAGTCAAACGGGCGAATGTTCAACGGTTTAAGATTGAGGTATGGGCGTCAGGCACCCACGCAATCCCGGTCGGGGAAAAGCGGCGTGACAATCTCCTGCT
>FWPV01002855.1_pt1 | contig 40813 bp, 30 predicted proteins | sample 2228371 | NCBI WGS metagenome assembly FWPV01 (sample SAMEA103939776, study PRJEB20133) | metagenome
CAGTTCGCGGAAGCGAATCAGATCGAGGAAGCAGGTCTCCAGCAACGCAGGTTGATCTTTGTATGCTTTCAGCCAGTTAGGCGGGCGATTGGCCGGATCCATGCTCTCCCAGGCTCGCCGCAGGCCATTGGCCAGAATGATGTGGTAACACTCCTGCAGCACCGGAAGGGGCAACCAGGCAACTAACTCATAGGCCGCGATGCGCTCACCCAGGCGCCGGACAAAGGCTTGCACAGCCACCGCGTAAGGGTTGTCATCCCCAGGGCGCAAAGCCAACAACAACGAGGTATCCACAACCAACTGCGAAGGGATGGGAATTGTCGGATCGGAAAGGTCATATAGGGCCATCAGAGCGTCCCTTCAGCGAGTTGGAGCCAGAACGCTTCCTCTGGCGGCAGCGTGCTCATCAGTTCCGCCAACCCCTTGACCGGATCTCCCAGGCGCGCTCTCAGAAGACGGGCCTGAGCAACAAGTTCCTCCTGTCGGTGATACAGCTCGGGCGGTAGGGGTTGTCTGTGGGCCGCCTGTTCCAGTTCCTGCAGACGCCGATAGTCGTCCAGGCCGATCAGGATGGCCACGGGACGGCCGCGTCGCTCGAGGATAAACCGTTCGCCCCCATATGCGGCCCGTCCAACCAAATCGGACAATTTGCTCTTGGCTTCAGCCATGCCAATGGTACGGACCATCGTCCACCTCCAACAGGTCAAGATGACCTGATTATACCACCCATTCGTCTATTTCGCCAGTGGCGCCGGCCTCTTTTGTGACTTGGAACGCAGGCCGTAGCGGGCGCCACGCAGGTGTTCGATGTGCATGACATCAGGGCGCAGGTCGGCCTGTTCCTGGGGCGACGACCAGAGCGTGGCGAAGGTCACTGTGTGGCCGCGTGCCACCAGCCCGCGGATCAGGATGTAGGGACGGACGCGGATGAGGTTGGGGGTGTAGGGAACGATGTAGAGAATGTTCATCCGTGCTCCAGCAGCGCGGCGACGATCCGTTCGGCCGCGTGGCCGTCGCCGTAGGGGTTGACCGCCCGCGCCATGGCCTGGTACGCGGCCGGGTCGTCCAGCAGGCGGTTCGCCTCGGCGACGATCCGGCCGGGATCGGTGCCCACCACACGCGCCGTGCTGGCCTCGACCCCTTCCGGCCGCTCCGTGACCTCGCGCAAGACGAGCACCGGCACGCCCAGGCTGGGCGCTTCCTCCTGGATGCCCCCCGAATCGGTCAGGATCAGGGCGCTGTGCTTCATCAGGTGCACCAGGGTCAGATTGACCACCGGCGTCAGCAGGCAGATGCCGGGGACGCCGTCCAACAGTTCGTTCACCGGCCCCCAGACGTTGGGATTCAGGTGTACCGGATAGACCACCTGGACGTCCCCGCGGCCGGCCAGGGCGCGCAGGGCCGCGCAGATGTTTTCCAACGGCCGGCCAAAGTTCTCCCGCCGGTGCGCGGTCACCAGAATGAGATGAGGAGAAGGGGAGAGAGGGGGACAAAGGGTACAGGGAGTCCCCGACGGAGACCGTCGTGGCGAAGAGGCAGGGGCAGCAGGGTCAAGCCGATACCGGGGCCGCCCGTGGCGGCGTGAGCCCCGTGACGGACGGTGCCGGCGCCGGCACGGAGGGTACCCAGGTGTCGCCGTTTGACGGGATGGTGCTCGTGCGCGTGCCGGCCGGGGCGTTCCTCATGGGGTCGGCCGACGACGACCCGATGGCCGAGGGCGATGAGAGACCGCAGCACGAGGTCTACCTGGACGCGTTCTGGATCGACAAGACCGAGGTTACGAACGCCATGTTCGAGCGGTTCGTGGAGGCGACGGGGCACCGGACGACGGCCGAACGAGAGGGCTCGGCCTGGGTGTGGGACGGCACCGAGTGGAGCGAGCTCCGGGGTGCGTTCTGGCGGCAGCCAGAGGGCCCGGGAAGCGACATCCGGGGACGGGCGGACCACCCGGTGGTGCAAGTGAGCTGGGACGATGCAACCGCTTACTGCCGGTGGGCAGGCCGGCGGCTGCCGACGGAGGCGGACTCTGGGCGGTGGCACGGCTTGGCTGCGGGTGGTGCAGGAGGCTCTCGCCGGGGTGTGGGTCGCGATCGCACCTGCCCCGTACTTGCCGCGCTGCCGGGCGGTGAGTCGGTCGGGGCGCGCGTGGCGACGCTGCGGGCAAGACCTGGAGTCCGGATCGGTGCGGCTTCGGGCCGAGCTCCCGGGCCCCGACCAGCTACCTGGCCGCTCGTGTGTCTTGACCGACCGGCGCAGGCAACGGCCAGTCGGTTGTGGGTCGAGGCCAAGCCCAGGTGTTCCATAGCGCCCTGCGCGGCTTGGCTAGCGATTGCCGCGGCTTGCCTGGCGGTGGCCGCTGCTTGCCTTCCTGAACGATCGGGAAGGCAGGCGCCTCGGCAGCGATGCGCCCTGGAGCCGATGACGGGGCCGCTCGGGCCGGCGGCCGAGGGGGCGTGGGCCAGGGCGGCGTAGCCGGGGCCGGGGACCGGCGGGCGTCGCCAATGCGGCAGCCGAAGGTCACGCCCGATGGCAGCGCACGACCGACGCAGGATGTATACTAGCCGCGCCGCATTCACGGAGGCCCGCAATGAAAACACGTGTGCTCGTCGCCTACGGCACCAAGTACGGTGCGACGGCTGGCATTGCCGAGCGGATCGGCCAGACACTGAAGGAGGCCGGGCTCGAGGTTGACGTGCGACCAGCGAGCCAGGCAGGTGAGCCAGCCGCCTACGATGCTGTGGTCTTGGGTAGTGCGGTCTACGCTGGCCGCTGGCGCAAAGAGGTGGCGCGTTACCTGCAGACCCACGAGGCAGCGCTAGCCGCGCGACCGGTGTGGCTCTTCAACAGTGGACCGCTGGGCGAGGACGAGGCCGCCACAAGCGCCAGTAAACTGGCTGTACCTGAGACTGTGAGTGCCGCGGCCGAGCGCGTTCGCGCCCGCGATGTCACGGTCTTCCGCGGCGCCGTAGACCCGGCGAAGCTCAACCCCCTCGAGCGGTTAGTAATGAAGCTGCTAAAGGCGCCGCGGGGCGATTTTCGCGACTGGGCAGCGATCAGCAGTTGGGCGCAAGGGATCGCCGCGGAGCTGCAGGGTGGAGACTGATCGCGCGTCGGCCGGCCACCAACGAATCCCTCCAACTGCCGCCCGGGCCAGGCAAAGTCCCCCGTGCCCTGGTCTCGTGAGGGGCTGCTCAGCGTCCCGCGACGAACCGAAGCGAAGGCAGGCATGGCAAAGCGAATAGCGAAAGTTGCCGCGTGGGTCCTGGTCGGCCTGGCGGTTCTTGCCGGCGCGGCGGTCGGTATGTCCACATGGCGCGATCAGGCGATGCTCAGTGCGCAGGCGCATGCCACGCCCCAGGTTCCGCCTGGGGCGGCCGCGGTCTCTAGCCTGACCGACCTGGCGCTGCCGCCCGAGATCAACGTGGCCACCGCCAACCTGCTGCGGGGCCGCCAGGACGTCCTGTTCGTCGACGTCCGTTCAGCGGCCGAGTTCGAGATGGGACACGTCCCCGAGGCGAGAAACATCCCAGCGAGCGAGCTGGTTCAGCGGCTGTCTGAGCTGCCCCGGGACCAGGCGATCATCCTACTCTGCCGGAGTGGCCGGCGCAGCGGCGCAGCGGCCGAAGTGCTGCGCTCGGAGGGCTTCAGGAACGTCTACAACGTGATCGGTGGTCTGCGGGCCTGGCAGAAGGCCGGCCTACCGGCGGAATCGCTGTCCGGGCCGTCGCAGTGACGCAAGCTGGCTCGTCGGCGCGCCGCATCGCGTTCATCCACGGAGCAGGCTCAAGCAGCCAGGGCTTCAAAGGCGTCTTCCTGCGAAACCGCTTTCCAGAGCTCTTGGCACCGGACTTGGGCGACGACGTAGCTGAGCGGATCCGCGTTCTAGAGAAGGTTCTGATGCCGGCGGAAGACTGGGTGCTCATAGGGTCGTCTTTGGGCGGACTGACAGCGGCGATCTTCGCTGCCAGGCACCCGGGAGCAGTCCGGCGGCTTGTACTGCTCGCTCCGGCGCTCCTCTTGCCAGACTTCGACCCCTATCGGCAGTCTGTCATCGACACGCCAACCGTGTTGATCCATGGCCGACGGGACGAGGTGGTGCCGCTGGAACCGGTCCGCCAGCTCGCGGAGGGCACGTTCCGCTGTCTGAGGTTCATTGAGGTTGACGACGATCACCGACTGCATCGAGCCATGGCAAGCCTCGATTGGCAGGCCCTCCTGAGCTGAGAGCCTCGCCCATTGGACGCCGGGCAAATCGGCCGTATCATTCTTTGAGGCTGGAACGTCATAGGGGCTGCACGCGGGCTCCTCGCCGGGGCAGTCCGGCGCGGGCCTGATTGAACGCATGTAGGCGGAAGGGAGGTGGCGATAAGCAGCCAGAACGCCTGCCCGGCCTCCCGCCACATCGTCGGTGCCCGCCAGTGGGCGCCAACCAGCCAAGGGAGGGTATCACGTGAAAGACAGACGGACGGCCCGCCTGCAGGCAACCGGTCTCGCCTTCACCGCTGCCCTTGCCGGCTGGCTGGCTGTGGCCAGCCCGGTCCATGCTGACCCGTCGCCGGGTCGCCAGGTCCACCTGCCGATTCTCAACTTCATGGGCCAGGAAGACGTCTGCTCGAGTTGGATCGAAACCCAGAACGTAGGCGATCGCGACTCGAAGGCGATTCTCATGGTCTGGGGCGAGCCTGGTTTCTGCCCGCCGCAGTGCGCTGGCCCGCTGAAGGTCGAGTGCTCGGGTCTGCTGAGGCCGGGTAGCGCCTGGAACTTCCTGGGGGCCCAGATGCCCACCGGAGCCAAGAGCGGCATGGTATTCAGCTTCACGGCGCGGCAATTGCGCGATATTGGCGCCAACGGCGGCATTGATGACATCGTGGCCGACTACATGTGCGAGACCCTGTTCTTCGGCGTGGTGGGCGACTGCGACGATTACCGGCGCTTCAAGAAGGCTTACAACGAGGGGCTGGTCTTCGCTGGCGTGCCGATGCGCGCCGCCTATGGCTCGCCACTCGCGGTCGAGGTTCTGCGGCGCTGCCCCGGCGATCCGACCAGCACCGTTGTGGTGAGCAGCAAATACAGCGGCGTTGCCGGCAACATGCTGGGCATGGCCGATCCCGTTTACGGCGGCTATTCCTACTACGCGCCGTTACTGTACGCTGGCAAAGGCGGCTATAACACTGTCATCTATATACAGAACGGTGGGCTGGAGTGCAGCTCGGTCGAGCTGTGGTTCAAGGCGCAGGACGATTGTCTGCGGGCCACCATCTGCGAAGTGTTCACCCTGGCACCGGGCGAGACCTTCCAGTACGACGTTTCTAATTGCGTAGGGCCTGACTGGCAGGGCAATGCCTGGATCCGGGCCAGCCAGCCGATGGCCATGGTGGTCGACATCATCGGCCACGATGTTCTGATGACCTACATCTCCAAGCCTGGCCAACTCCAGTACACGTTCAATGGCACGCCGGTCTTCCGCACCGGCAGTCAGGTGGCCTTCGGGCCGCTGCTGTACAGTGAATACCAGGGCTGGGATGCCGGCATCCAGGTCCAGAACCTGAGCGGGATCACGGCTGCCAAAGTGAAGGTCTACTTCATGGACCGCTCAGGTGGCGTGATCACCACCCTCGTGGACTGGATCTGCCCCCGCGGCAGCCAGACCTTCTTCCTGCCACTTATCGCCACCTTGCCTGGCCACTGGGTGGGCAGTGTGCGGGTCGAGAGTCAGGAGTTCTGGTCGCCCGGCGGGCCAATGGTGCTGCCGCCGGACATTCAGGCGGTGGCGCTGTTGATCAAGTACTCCGACGTGGGCCGCACTGAAGCCATCGAGGCCCTGGCCTACAATCTGGTTCCCGAGTTTCAGAGTTACAAGTGGCAGCTGGGCCCGGATCCGGCTGAGACGACGTGCCCTGGTCCGGGCTGTGTCGGTCTCATTGGGATCCCCTCGTTCCACAAGGATCGCGACAAGACTGGTGCCAGCACAGAGCTCGCTATCCAGAACGTCGTTCCTAAGCCGGGATTCACCGACTTCGTGCTCTTCATCTATGACCAGAATGGCTTGATTGACTTTGTCTGCCAGAAGCTCAACGAGAAACAGGTCGAGTATATCAACCTTGCGAATTGGGGTTACATCAATCCCGGCTTCAAGGGCAGTGCGGTAATTAGCGCCGTATTCTGGGAGCACGATGTCTTCGGGCCCGGTGGCCGATTTGTGAACAACGTCCTCGGATTGGCCGCGGTGAGCATCGAACGGTCGGGCACCATTTTGGGCGAGGACATTGTCGGCGACGAGGCGGCGGGTAGCGAGGGTTTTCCCATTCTGGAGTCTGCGTTCGGCTTCAGTGGACCGCGCTATGGCCCATCGTGTGCCGGGGTCTCGCGCTATCGCTAGCTCGGGGACGCGGCCGAGTCAGAGCGATCGCGGCTTGAGCATGGCCCGACACCCGGCGCCGAGCGTTGGGCGGACTGTTCCCGCGGCTGGTTGTCGAGCGAGACGCAACTGCGCCGCGACCTGGAGCACCTTGCCTCCGTGCTGAGCTTTCTGAGCCGCCTGCCTGGGTGCGCCAGCCGCGGTTGTACCCCCGCGTCCGGCTCCTATAATCCGCGGCCATGGACACTAAACTTCGCGCCTGGTGTGCTGGGATCGCCGAGGCGGCGGCACTGATCGTCGTCGCCACGGTGCCGCTGTTCGTCAACTATTACAGCTTCCGCATCTTCGAGCCCGACAAGCAGTCAATCGTGCTCGCTCTAGGAGTGCTGGCGGGAGTTGTGGCCCTCGTAGCTCTGGTGGAAGGGGGTCTCACGCGCCTGAGGGAAGTGCGGCGACAGCCGTTGGCCCTGGCAGCTGGTGCTCTGGTGCTGGCCACGGCCATTGCCACTGCCGGCTCGATAGCTCCGAGGACGAGCTTCTTCGGCTCGGGCGAGCGGGCGCAGGGGCTGCTGGCGCTCCTTGCGGGTGTGGCGCTCTTCGCGGCGGTCGCCTGGCTGGCGATCGATCCCGAGCGGCGTGGCCGTCTGGTGGCCTGGACGATCATGGCGAGCGTGCCGGTGGCTGGCCTGGCGATTGTCCAGGCCTTGGGTATCGAGCTGGTGGTGGGCGAAGTAGAAAGCAAGGCGCGGGTGTTCGGCACCTTGTCGAACCCCATCTTTCTCGGTGCCTACCTGATGCTCGTCGTGCCCCTGACCGTGGGCCGCTGCGTCGCTGCCTGGCGCGACAGTCGGACTCAGCTGCTGGGTGGTCTGGTCTCGATGCTGTTCCTGCAGCTGGTGGCGCTGATCCTGTCGGCTAGCCGGGGCGCCCTCCTGGGTCTGCTCGCCGGCCTGGTGGTGTTGGCGCTGGCCACGGCCCTGGGCGCCTCCCGCCGACGAGTGGCGGGTGCCCTGGTGGTGCTGGCGCTCGTGGGCATTGGTTTCCTGGCGCTCTTCAACCACCCGGCCAGCCCGCTGGCGCCCCTGCGCGGCGTACCGTACCTGGGCCGTCTCGGTGAGATCGCAGACACCAGCCGGGGCTCTTCGGCGGCCCGAATGCGCATCTGGCGAGCGACCGACCGCCTGTTGCGGGCCACTCCGCCCCAGCGGCTGCTTGTCGGCCACGGTCCGGAGACCTTCAAGTACGCGCTTCTGCCCCACAGTGAGACATACATCGCCGGCCGGGGTCAGGCCGAGCGTCTGGTCGACCGGGCCCACAATGTGCTCCTGGATGCCCTGGTGATGACCGGCCTGCTCGGGGCAGGGGCGCTGTTTCTGGTCTACGGTGCCTGGCTATATGTGGCCACGGTGGCGGCGGGGCTAGCACTGACAACGCGGCAAAGACGCTGGCTGGCATCGTTGCTGGCCATCGGCACCTTGGCTGCTGCCGCCACGTGGCTGGCGCCCCCAGTGCAGCCGGTGGCTGGCGCTCTAATGCACCTTGGTCTGATTGCCGGCCTCATGGCCTATCTGGTCATTCTCTGGTGGCGCCGCTGGCCGGTGTCGGACGGAGCCGACGTGCTGGCCTTTGCCCTGCTGGGGATCGGCGTCGCAGCGGTTGTCGAAGCGGCTTTCGGCATCCAGACGGTGGTCACGCAGGCCATGTTTTGGGTCCTCGCCGGCCTGCTGGTGGGCCTGGCCCGCGCACCGCTGACGCGCGCGGCGGCGGATAGTGTGGCGGCGGACGCGTCCGGATCCGCTGCAACCGGAAAGCTGGCGGCGCGTCGCCTTCCCGAGCCGGCGGGCGCTGCCGATTCCCGCTTATCAGACCCACGGCTGCGCCGAGGGTCGGGCCCGGCCATCCGAATCCGCTGGTCCGCTGCGGGCGTTGCGGTTGGGCTGGTGCTTGGGGGGGCCTTGGCCCTGATCGTCCACGGCGCCTATCTGTATGGCACGCCCGCCTCCCCTGATGCGTTGCCGGTAGTGGCCACCGTCATCGTGTTGACCTGGTTGGCGGGCCTGGTGCTGGCTGCTGATGCGGGCCTCGGTCCGCTGTCCGTAAGTCTGGCGGCCCTGGCGTCGCTCCTGGCCATGCTGGGCATCCGGGGCCTGAGCCTGGCTCTGGCCAAAGACGCCGCGGTTCTATTTGGAGCGCACTTGTGGTGGCTCGTTGCGGTGGCTCTCCTCAGTGGCGCTCTGCTGCGGCCCGGCGTCGACCGCCGGGCGCCAGTGCTGCGACCCCTGGCCGGGGGCGTGTACGTCCTTCTAGGAATAAGCGCCGTGGCTTTCGTCTACGCGCGTGCCATGTTGCCGGTGCAGGCGGACATCTACTTCCAATCGGCGGTGGCCAACTTCGGGGCGGCCATGACCGCCGCCGACGAGGCAACGTTTCAGGCCCGCTATGAGGCCGCCAACGAGCTATACGCTCGGGCAGTGGCACGCAATCGGCTTGAGCCGTTGTACCCAATGCGGTGGGGCGAGCTATACACTCAGCTTGCCGCCAACATCCTGGCGTCGCCTGCCCCTGACGCCCAGGCCAAGGCTCAGGCGGTGACGCAGACCTTCGAGCGAGCCCAGGCTTATGCCGTCCAGGCTGAGCAGCTGGAGCCGCTTCTGCCTTACCATGCCTTCAACCGTGGTCACGTACAGCTGCTCTTTGCCCAGGGTCTGACGGACGAGACCCAGCGCCGGACCGTGGCAGCCAATGCCGCAGCCGCGTTCCAAGAGGCCTTCGACAAGGTGCCCTACGATCCAGCGGTGGCCACTGAGTTTGGTGTCGCCCGACTGCTCGAGGGTCGGACTGCCGAGGCGGTGGCGCTGCTCGAGCACGCCAAGCAGTTAGACCCGCGAAACCCGAACAGCCTTCAAGCGCTAGCGCAAGCTTACCGCCAGGCATCCCGGACCCAGGAAGCCTTCCAGGCTGCCTACGACGCCCTCCAGGCCGGCGCCAAAGGCCCCGAGCCCCTGACCCTCCTCGGCGATCTGGAGCGCGAGCGGGGCCAGAAGGACGACGCGCTCAACTACTACGTCCAGGCAGCTCAACTTGCGCCCCAGAACTGGGCCATCCTCTACAACCTTGGCCTACTGTACCGGGACAACGGCCAGTCGGACAAGGCCATGGACAGTCTGGTCAGAGCCCTGCAACTGGCTCCCGAGACCGAGAGGGACCGAATTCAGGCGGCAATCGATGGCCTGCTGGGCGGTGGCCCGGCGCCGCTCTAAGTGCAGCTGGCCGGCCTCGCCCGGCTCCTGGCTGCCTGGCTCCTGGGCGGTTGTCCGGCGCCGCTCCAAGTGCAGTTGGCCGGCCTCGCCCGGCTCCTGGCTGCCTGGCTCCTGGGCAGTTGTCCGGCGCCGCTCTAGCCGCAATCGGGCGGTCTGGCCCGGCTGTTCGCTGCTGCGCGATGGTCCGGCGCCGCTCCAGGTCCAGTCGCGCGGCCTAACTCGGCTCCTCGCTGCTGGCCGGCTTGCCGACGACAACCCGCGCCGGGCGAAGCAGCGCGCCATCCAGGGTGTAGCCCGGCAGGTCTACCGCGATTACCCGTTCCTCTTGGAGATCCGGCCGGAGAACGACCGCCGTCGCCTCGTGCAGCGCCGGATCGAATGGCGCATCGAGGGCCTCGATACGCTGCACGCCCTCAGTGGCCAAGATCCGTGTCAGCTCGCGGTAGGTGGCCTCGACTCCGGCGCGCAAGGGCCCGGAATCATCGCCGGCGTGAGCCAGGGCGCGCTCCAGGTTGTCGGCCACCGTGAGCATGCGGCTCAGAATGTCCCGGCGCAGGCTGGCCAGTGCCTCCTCTCGCTGACGCAGGGCTCGCTTGCGGGTGTTCTCGATCTCTGCTTCGGCTCGCAGATAGCGGTCCCAGCACTCCTCGGCCCGCCGCACGGCTTCCTCCCGTTCTCGGAGGAGAGTGGCCATTTCGTTGGCCAGAGCGGCATTTGCTGCATCTGTTTGCGTGGCGCTGTCCCCTGATCCCGAGTCGCTCGAAAGCTGGGTCTCGGCCGTCGCCCGCTGTGCGGTGCCGACCTCTTCGGTCTCGTCAGCTGTGCCAGCGGGCGGGGCCACTCCTGCAGCCCCGCCCGGCTCCTGTCTTTCGCTCAGCCGGTTGGCGCCCGGCTCCTCGTTCGGTGTCACGAACATCGTCTCTACGCCTCGCGAAACTCGCCCTCGACCACGTCGTCAGCGCCATCGTCAGCCGCAGACGACGCACTGCCGGCGCCTCCGCTGCCCGGCGCGCCAGTCGGCTGCGCTGCCGCCTGACCGGCGTACATGGCGGTGGCCAGTTCGTGGAGTGACTGCTCGAGCGTCGTCATGCGGCGCTCGATTTGGCCATTGTCCTCCGCTTGCAGCGCCTCGCGCAGCTCGCGGATATGAGCCTCCACCTTGCTGCGAAGGTCAGCGCTAACGGCCGTGGCGTCGCGGAGTGTCTTCTCGGCTTGGTAGGCCAGAGTGTCGGCTCGGTTGCGCAGCTCGATTTGCTGTCGTCGCTTCTCGTCCTCAGCGCGGTGCACTTCCGCGTCCTTCACCAGGCGCTCGACCTCGTCCTTCGACAAGTTGGTGCTGGCGGTGATGCGGATCTGCTGCTCACGCTGCGTCGCTCTGTCAAGCGCCTTGACGTTGAGGATGCCATTAGCATCGATGTCGAAGGTCACCTCGATCTGCGGGACGCCACGTGGCGCGGGCGGGATGCCCTCTAGCCGGAAGCGGCCCAGCGTCTGGTTCTGGGCGGCCATTGGCCGCTCACCTTGCAGGACATGGATGTCAACGGCGGTCTGATTGTCCTCGGCGGTCGAGAACACCTCACTCTTGCGGGTCGGAATGGTCGTGTTGCGTGGGATCAGCACCGTCATGACCCCACCCAAGGTCTCGACACCCAGCGACAGGGGCGTCACGTCCAGGAGCACGATGTCCCGCACATCGCCGGCCAGCACGCCAGCCTGGAGAGCTGCCCCAACGGCGACCACCTCGTCGGGATTCACGCCCTTGTTGGGCGTCTTGCCCGTGAATTCCTGTATGAACCGCTGAACCATCGGCATTCGGGTGGCGCCACCAACGAGGATGACTTCGTCTAGGTCGGACACCCGCAGCTTGGCGTCGGCCAAGGCCTGCTCAGTCGGCCCCCGCAGCTTGGCCACCAGGTCCTCAGTGAGCTGCTCGAACTTGGCACGCGTGAGCTTCATCTGCAAGTGCTTCGGCCCGGAGGCATCGGCGGTGATAAACGGCAAGTTGATCTCTGTCTCCAGGCACTCGGAGAGCTCGATCTTCGCCTTCTCGGCTGACTCACGCAGGCGCTGCAGAGCCTGACGATCCTTCCTCAGGTCGATGCCCTGATCTTTCAGGAATTCATCGGCAATCCAGTCCAGTACGCGTTGGTCCCAGTCGTCACCGCCCAGAAACGTGTTGCCGGCGGTCGAGCGGACCTCCACTACACCCTCGCCTACGTCAAGTATCGAAACGTCAAACGTGCCTCCGCCGAGGTCAAAGACCAAAATCGTCTCGTCCTTGCCCTTGTCCAGACCATATGCCAACGCTGCTGCGGTGGGCTCATTGATAATGCGCTTCACCTCCAGGCCAGCAATCTTACCGGCATCTTTCGTTGCCTGTCTCTGGCTGTCATTGAAGTAGGCTGGTACAGTGATAACAGCGCTATCAACTGGTTCCCCAAGATAGGCTTCAGCATCTCGCTTGAGCTTTTCAAGGATCATTGCTGAGATTTCTTGCGGGCTGAAGGTCTTGTCGCTGATTGGGATGCGAATCCGCGCATCCCCGGCTGGGCCCTCGACGATCTCGTAAGGCACCATTTCCCGGGCCCGCGCCACCTCCGGGTCGTCGCAGCGGCGGCCCATAAGCCGCTTCACGCTGAACACCGTGTTTTCGGGGTTGACGGTCGCTTGCCGCTTAGCCGCGGGACCCACAATCCGCTCGCCCGACTTGGTGAAGGCGACCACCGATGGCGTGGTGCGGCCTCCTTCGGCATTGGCGATCACGGTCGGCTCGCCGCCCTCGACTATGGCGACCACCGAATTCGTGGTGCCCAGATCGATACCTACTGTCTTTGCCATTTCAACACCCTCCCAGGTTACTAGTCATCTGCAACACTCCGATTGCGCCTGCCCGGCTATCGTCCGATTGCCAGAAGATGCCATTGGGCGCGGCGCAACCTCATATTATACTGGCCGAGCACTGGCCGCCACAATTGCCGGCCGGTGGGTTCACCTGGCACGGCGGCCGACCATTGGGGCGGGTGCCGCGGCAGGCCATGGCCCAGTACGGCCTGGTGTCCCCAAGTGGTTGCACGCTATCGGAGGGTCCCATATACTGGGCTGACGGGGTGCCCACAGGGAATTCGCTTGACCGCCCGAGATGATGCGCTTGCCCAGCTCTTGGCTCGTGGCCGCAGCCGCGGCTTCGTCACGTTCGATGACATCCTGGAGCTGATACCGCAGGTCGAAGAGAATCTGGATTTGCTGGAGGAGCTCTTCGAGCGCCTGGAAGAGGCGGGTGTCGAGCTCCGGCCAGAGCGTCCGACCGTTCAGCCGGCAGGTCCCGCTGCCGAGGAGGAGCTGGATTTCGGCGGCGATGGCGGCTTTGAGGTCAGCGACCCCGTCACCCTTTACCTGCGCGAGGTCAGCCGCATTCCGCTTCTTACCGCCGAGCAGGAAGTCGATCTGGCTCAGCGAATTGAGCGCGGCGCCCTGGCCAAACGAGAGCTGGCTAACAACGGCAAGGGCCTGAGTCGCCGTCGACGGCGGGAGTTGGAAGAGGCCATCGCCGATGGCGAGGCGGCCATGCGCCACCTGGTGGAGTCCAATAGCCGGCTGGTGATCGCCATGGCCAAAAGGTATGTCAACCAGGGAGTGCCGTTCCTGGACCTCATTCAGGAGGGCAATCTCGGCTTAATGAAGGCGGCCCAGAAGTTCGACTGGCGGCGTGGCCACAAGTTCTCGACGTACGCCACCTGGTGGGTGCGGCAGGCCATAACGCGAGCCTTGGCTGACCAGGGTAGGACGATCCGGCTGCCGGTGCACATGAGTGACCGGATCCGCCGCGTCTACCAGTGTAGCCGTCGCTTGGAACAAGAGCTCGGTCGGGAGCCAACGATCGCTGAGCTGGCCAGCGCCATGGCATTGCCGGCGGCGCAGGTCCGGCAGGTCATGCAGACTGCCCGCAGGCCGTTGTCGCTCGAGAAACCCGTGGGCGAGGATCAGGAATCGGAGCTCGGCGAGTTTGTGGAGGACGAGGACGTTGGCCAGCTGGCCGATCAGGTTGTTCAGGAGTGCCTGCGCGAGGACATCGAGCGCGCTCTGACCGGTCTGTCGCAGCGTGAGCAGCGAATCCTCGAGTTGCGCTACGGCTTACATGACGGCCATGCTTACACCCTGAAGGAGGTTGGCGAGAAGTTCGGCCTCACCAGGGAGCGAATCCGCCAAATCGAAAACGAGGCCCTGGCCCGACTGCGAGAGCCAAAGCGGGCCCGGCTCCTGGCAGACTACCTGTCGTAGCAGACAATCTGGCCGGTGCGATGCACCAGCCGCGTGGCCGCGACGCGGATGGGTCGCCGCAGTTGCAGCCGTAGTGCACGGCGGATGGTTTCCTGAGTCGACCCCAGCCAGCCCGTCCGGCAGGCAGAATGGCAAGTTGACATAAAAGGGCTTGACAGCGCCGATAGATATGTGCTAGAATGCCCGCCGTGGAAACCGGCCCGCGCCCCATGCCCGCCCCATGGGGTGCCTTTTTTGCCCATGGTGTTCTACCGCGTGCGCGTTTTGGTGTGCTTGCCGTGGCGGCGGGCGAAGCAGCTGGAAGCGCAAGCGGCTCCGAGGTGGGCCACCTTTGCTTTGGCGGCAAGGTACGCGGCCGGAAGGTTGTCCTTACTAGGGGATGAATGGGCGATCGCTCAGTGCCCGAGCGATCGCCTTTTCTTTTGCGCAATCATGACAAGGGAGGTAGAGCGTGCTGCGGCGAGCAGGCGTTGATGCGCCGGTAGCGGTCTCTCCCGGTGACTTGGTTGACCGGCTCGGTGAGCTGGCCCAGTCGAGTGGAGAGATGGCGGCAGTGGATCTGCTGGCCTTGTGGCCGGATGGCGATGATCAATCAGCTGCGTTGGTCGATACCCTCACGGCGCTGGAAGAGGCCGGGGTAGCCTTCGGCGAGGAGGAAGATCTCGAGCCGGTACACCGGCGGATGCACGTCTTCGATCTGTCGGACATCGACTCCGATGACACGGTCAGTCTGTATTTGCGGGAAGTCGGCAATATCCCACTCTTGACGGCAGAGCAGGAGGTCGATCTGGCCAAGCGGATCGAGCGCGGCCGGGAGGCGGCTAGTGGCCAGCTGACGCCGGTTCTAGGCGATCATCCGGAGCTGATTGCGGCTCTCATCGCTGACGGCGAGGCGGCTCGCCATCACCTGACTAAGGCCAACAGCCGGCTGGTAATCGCCATGGCCAAGAAGTACATGAACCAGGGAGTGCCCTTTCTCGATCTCATTCAAGAAGGCAACCTGGGCCTGATGAAGGCGGTCGAGAAGTTTGACTGGCGTCGAGGCTACAAATTCTCGACCTATGCCACCTGGTGGGTGCGTCAGGCGATCACGCGGGCGATTGCTGACCAGGGGCGCACGATCCGCGTTCCGGTGCACATGAGCGACCGCATCCGGCGACTTTTCCAGGCCAGCCGGCGGCTCGAGCAGCAACTGGGGAGAGAGCCGGCGACCGACGAGCTGGCCACGGAGCTGGGCGTGTCCACCGACAAGGTGGAATGGATGCTCCGCATCTCCCGTGGGCCGCTGTCCTTGGAGCGGCCGGTTGGGGAGGATCAGGAGTCCGAACTGGGCGACTTCATCAAGGATGATGGCGCCCCGGCGCCGCCCGATGTGGCGGTACGCACGATGCTGCGTGACGAGATTGAGCACATGTTGGCTTCCCTGTCGCCGCGTGAAGCGCGGGTCCTGGAGCTGCGCTACGGCCTCTTGGACGGCCGGATGCGGACGCTAAAGGAAGTGGGCGAGAAGTTCGGCGTCACCCGCGAGCGGATTCGCCAGATTGAGACCGAGGCGCTGGAACGCCTCCGCAACCCAAACCGCGCCCACCGCTTGCGCGAGTTCCTAGAAGCCGACTAGCTTCGCACATACTCAGGGTACAATAGCCGGCGCATCCTGCAGAGGAGGAGGGTGAGCGGGCGGTCAGGTAGACCGCCCGCTCGCTCCTTCACCACTCCCGGCGCCCCACCAGGGCGTGGCGCTTCAGGGCCGGGCATGGGCCGCCCACGTGCGGTTGACGACCCGGGAAGGGCGCGAGTAGAATCCAAGCTGCAACTTCTAGTCGAGACTCGATGGACGAACCCTCCAAACGCCCCCATAGCCGGGAAAGCGGTTGCCGGCGACGGGCTGTGATCCGCCCCCGCTTTGTGGACGCCGGGCCTTCCTTCCCTGGAGACAGCGGGCCAAGGGCGACGCCTCTGGGTTTCCTGGCGGCAAATGGCCAGAGCGGTGAAGGCGAGCTGGCCGCTGCTGTTCAGCGCTGGTCAGGATTCACTGCCCGGGGAGCTCGATCGAAGCGCAGCGTGCGGTCAGAGCAGTTCCCGGGTGGGCCAGACCGGCCATGAGCCTGGCGGCGGTCATTCTGGCGGCGGGCGCAGGCACCCGGATGCGGTCGCCTCTGCCGAAGGTGCTTCACGCTGTGGCCGAACGGCCCATGCTCGTGTGGGTCCTGGACGCGGTTGCCCAGCTAAGGCCGTGGCCCGACCCGGTAGCGGTCGTTCTCGGTCATGGCGCCGAGTTGGTGCGAAAGGCGCTCAGCAGTCCTGCCTTGCCGCTGCGGCTCGTCTACCAGGATCGGCAGCTCGGCACAGCCGACGCCGTTCTGCGGGCCCAAAGTGAGGTCGCCGGCCGGGCAAAGGACGTCCTCGTGCTGTACGGCGACACGCCGCTGATCGAGGGCCTGACGCTCAGGCGCTTGGTAGCGACGCACCGCCGGCAGGGAGCCACGTTGACGCTCATAAGCACGCACCTGGCCGACCCGAGCGGGTATGGGCGCGTTCTTCGAGCTGCCGACGGCTCGGTCTCTCGTGTGGTCGAACACCGCGAAGCAACTCTCGTCGAACGGCAGGTGACCGAGGTCAACGCTGGCATGTACGTGTTTCGCGACGCCTGGCTCTGGTCAGCTCTGCAGAAGCTCGAGCCAGCTGCCAGCGGCGAGACTTACCTGACCGATCTGGTTGGCCTGGCGCTGGCGACGGGTGAGACGGTTCAGGCGCTGGTAGTGGAGTCAGCAAGTGAAGTCCTGGGCGTGAACACTATGGAGGAACTGGCCGTGGCCGACCGGCTGCTCCGCGCACGGACAGCGCCTCCCGATGGCAGCGCCGTCGCCGGGAGGAGTGCAGCGCCATGAGTGGACTTCTGGCTTTGGCCGTCATTGGCAGCGTGATCCATGTACTCGGAGCTGCGCTGGACACTGCGTTGGCTGCGGCCAACCGAGTTCGGACCCGCAATCTGGCTCTGGCCGAGTCGCCATCGGGTCGGGCCGTCCGACGGCTGTTGGCCGATCCGCTCTTCGAGCTTGTCGGCCTGCCTGTTTTGCGGGCAGTCGGCATGCTGCTGGCGGTCAGTGGGGCTATTGGCCTGCTGCTGTGGCTGGCGCCAGCGGGTGCCCAGCTTGTAGCGGGCGTGTTGGTCACCGCTCTGGGCCTGGTTCTGATGCAGCTGCTGGCGATGATCTGGGCGGCTCACGACCCCGAGCGTGCCCTTCTCCTGCTGGCCCGGCCGGCGCTATGGCTCTTGCCGCTGACCCGTCCAGCGGCCGAGTTCTTCAGTGCAGCGGCTCACCTGGTAGGCAGCGATCTACCGGAACGGACGCGCGCCCTCCGTGAAGACGAGCTGCGCTCGTTGGTCAACGTGGACGTCGACGAGGAGGAGGGTGCCATCGAGGCCGAGGAAATGGAGATGATTGCCGGCATTTTTGAGCTGCGTGGCACCAAGGTGCGCGAGGTCATGGTGCCGCGCATCGACATGGTGACCATCCCCATTGACGCACGGCTTGATGAGGCGTTGGACACGATCTTGCGTGCCGGCCATTCGCGGATCCCAGTCTATTGCGGCAATCTGGATGACATCGCCGGTCTGCTCTACGCCAAGGACTTGTTGCGGCCCTTCCGCGACCGCGATTTCGACCCTGATATCTCCGGCTTGCTTCGTGAGGCCTACTTTGTGCCTGAATCGAAGCCCGTCGACGAGCTGCTACAGGAATTGCAGCGTCGCCGCGTGCACATGGCGATCGTCGTCGACGAGTACGGTGGCACGGCCGGATTGGTCACCATTGAGGATCTCCTAGAGGAGATCGTCGGCGAGATCCAGGACGAGTACGACAGCGAAGAACCGCGAGTCGAGCGCATATCGGACCATGAGTCGATCCTCGATGCGGGCGTGGACATCGACGATGTGAACCGTCTCATGGACATCGAGTTGCCGACGGACGAGGCTGACACCCTGGCTGGCCTGGTCTTTACACAGCTTGGCAAGGTGCCCGAGGTCGGCGAGAAGGCCGTCTTTGGCGATGTTGAGATCGAGGTGCTGGCTCTGGCCGGTCGGCGCATCCGGCGGGTGCGGGTCCGACGCCGGACTGGCGAGCCCGACGAGCAGATGAGTCCCGCTCCGCCCGGCGACGACGGCGTGGCCACCGACCAGGCGGCTACCGGTCTAGCGAGCGGCCGGTAGTCGGTCTGGGAAGCGCGCCACTCCCAGCCGCAGTCGTGCCGCCGCCTGGCGCGGCGGACTACCCGATACTGCGGCTGTCCTGCCCGCCGGTTGCTCAGCTTGAGCCTGGCCCCCCGAAGACTCCCCTGCGCTGGCCTCCGGTGCTGCCGCCGCAGCGGCGGCCAAAGCTGCTGCACTTCCTCGGCCAGCCACTACCAGGCAGGCATCCTCCCAGAAAGAGTCGTTGTGCTTGACGCTCCAGTCCTGGGTGCCCTTGGTGTAGACGGTAACCACAGCGCCTTGCGCCCGGGCAACCACGGTGAGCATCACCCACTCATCGGTCACCATGCTGGGCTCGGACCAGATGACTGATGCCGGTGGCGGGGCGCCCATGGCGGATGGCACTGCACCCGTGGGATCGATCCCGGCCCAAAGGCGGTAGTTGCCAGGCTTCTGGGGATCGGAGAGGAACGAGCGCCGACCAGGGTCGAAGATATCCGCTTCCCCCGAGTAGGCCATGCCGTAAACAGCGAACTGCAGGGTGGCATTGCGCGGCACGCTAACGCGCTGGTAGATGCCGGCGGTGTGTGTCGCCCAAGTTGTGAAGAACTTCTGCGACTGGCCTCCAGAGCGAATCCGATAGGGGTCGCCGCCGATAGCCACCTGCTCGACCTTGAACTCGGGTTCACGGTTGTTCGCCTCGTCTCCCCGCACAAACCAGGGAAACCAGCCATCGGCGACAGCCGATGACAGGCTGGTGCCGAGGGATTCGGTCTTCCGCGATCCACCCTCGAAGTTACCGTTGACCAGCAGATTGCCCGGGCAGTCGGCCTGGCCGCTGGGTGCCGCCGTCGCGACCGGAGAGACCAGCAAGATGGCAGTCAGCAGTGCTGCCCCCATGGCTAGGGTGCCGGCCAAGGTGTTCCGTGTGGGCATTGGGATCGGCTCCTTCCTTCCAGAGGTAGTTCGGTTGGTTGCCGCGAGAACGGGCCTTCTATCCGCAGGGCGGAGGCCGCAGCCAACCTCTGATGCGCTCGGATTATACCGGTCGAGCGCCTGGCCGACAATGGCAGCCAAGTCTCGGGGCGCCTCCCACACTCTTTGCATTTGTCGACTTGCGGTGGCTGGGGCACGGCCCTACACTCAGCGTTGCCTTTCTCGCCCGTGGGCGCTCGTGCACTCAGCCACAAACACCTTCAAGGACAATGCAGAGGATTGATGCCAATGACAGCGCCCGATGCGGTAAACCCGAAGCGAGAGCGAGCCTGTCTTCTGCTCGCGCTCCTCGTGGCGGGCCTTACTTGTGCTTGCTCGTGCATGGCCATCTGTGCTGTCGGCGGCCTTTTCGCCGGCCGCTTGATGGCGCTGACACCACTTGCCTCACTCGCGATTGACCGTCCGGCGGCCGTTGTTGGGGGATCGGTCACGCCTTGGGCGCCTGACTCGGGCGAGGCAACCGTCGAGCCGGCCCAAACGGCTCCCTCCGGCAATGGCCCGACGGTACGGCCGGAAGGGTCACCCCGTGCCACGGACCGTGCGGCTCTGCCGGAGCGGGCCTCAGCCTCGCCTATACCACGTCGGGGTGGCACCTTGCGCCTGCCGGGAGGCACGCCGACAACGCTTGACCCAGTCCAGGTCCGTGACGTGGCCTCGGCGGTCTACGTCTACGAGATCTTCAGTGGCCTGGTGACCCTATCCCCAGGCTTGGAGGTCGTCCCTGACCTGGCTGCTTCGTGGGAGGTCAGCCCCAGCGGCGAGGTCTACACGTTTACCTTGCGCAGCGGGATCGCGTTTCAGGACGGTCGTTCCATCCGCGTGGAAGACGTTGTGTTTGCCATCGAGCGCGCCTGCGATCCGCGGACTGCCTCGCCAGCAGCGGCGACGTATCTGAACGACATCATAGGCTGCAGCGCCAAGCTAGCCGGCAAAGCCAGTTCCGTGGCTGGTTTGCGCCAGATCGACGAGCGTCGCCTGGCCATCGCCATCGATGGTCCCAAACGCTACTTCCTGGCCAAGCTCACCAATCCGACTTCGTTCGTTGTCGATCGGCGTCAGGTCGAGGAGCCGGATTGGTGGCGCCAGCCCAACGGTAGTGGTCCCTTCCGGCTGCGCCAGTACGTGCCTGACGAGAAGCTCGTGCTCGAGCGCAATGACCGCTATCACGGCCAAAGGCCATATCTGGACCGGGTGGTGTTCGACCTCCGGCCGATCACGACGGCCACGCTGTACGAGAATGGCGAGCTGGACGCCATGCCGGTGGGTGCCGAGGATCGGGAGCGCCTGTCCGACCCGCTCAACCCGCTCTCAGCGCAGCTCGTGGATGGGCCGCCGGAGATGGGACTCATGTACATCGGCTTTCAGGTGCGGACGCCGCCGTTCGATGACCGCCACGTGCGACGGGCGATCTCCTGTGCCCTCGACAAGGAGCGTTTGGCAGGAGTGGTGCTGCGCGGCGGCGTCCAGCCGGCTTACTGGATTCTGCCGCCGGCCATGCCCGGTCACAACCCGGAGGTTCGGTCATGCCGGTATGACCTGCAGGCGGCGCGCCGGGAGCTGGCCGCCTCGCGGTACGGCAGCGCTTCCGCCTTGCCGCCGCTGGTGCTGCACGCCAGTGGCGAGGGTGGCGGTGACCCGGTGGTGCTGGCCATCGCGGAGTTGCTGCGGGATGCTCTGGGCGTCACCATCTCCGTTGAGCAGGCTCCCTGGGAACTCTTTCAGCTCGAGGTTGAGGCCGGTGCCTACGGCATGTACGTGCTGGGCTGGTCGGCCGACTACCCCGATCCCCAGGATTTCCTGGACGTGCTCTTCCACAGCCAGAGCCCGCTGAATCACACCGGCTACGCTGACGAACAAGTCGATGCCTGGCTCGTGGCGGCGCGCACCGAGGCCGACGAGCAGACGCGCCTGACGTTGTACCGACAGTCCGAGCAGAAGATCCTGGATGACGCGGCCTGGCTGCCGCTGTACAGCGGTTTCGAGAGCTGGCTTGTGGCGCCTCAGGTACGCGGCTTTGAGCTTGCGCCGCTGGTCATGCCGCGGTTGGGGCGGGTGTGGCTGGCCGAAGACGCTGCGCCCCACCGCCTGGGACTGAGCTTCCCCACGGTGTCCATCTCGCAAGGTCGATTGACTGCCCAGCGGCCCGGTAGCTAGAATGCGGTCCTGGTAGCCAGTGCTCAGTGGTCTGGCTTGCCGGGTGTGGACTGCAGCCCGGCGGCATTCTGGCTATCCGTCTGGGCACCGCTAGGCGGCTGCACCGAGTCCGGTCGGGTATCTGTGTAGCCGCTACTCCCGGGAGGGGACCCATGAGGCGCCACGCTCTGGCCATGAGCCTCGTCGCAGTACTACTTGTGCCGGTGGCCTGCCGGGCTCGGCCGACTTCGCCACCTACGCCGTCGCCTGAGCAGGAGATAGCGGCGGCCGGCGCCACGGCCTCGGCCGCTCGTCCGATGGCGACGCCGGTCGACGTCCTGGCCTTCGAGCGCGCCCCGCGAGGGGGTACGCTGGTGATTGGGCAGGCGCAGGAGCCCAATCACCTGTACCTGTATGGCGGATCGATGCTGGCGGCGGCTCACGTCCTCAACTCGATCTACGACGGACCAATCGAGGGTCTGGACTACGACTTCCAACCGGTAATCCTGGAGACCCTGCCGCGCCTTGAGGAGCCTGGCTCGGGAGCCGCGTTGCAGATGGTCACCGTCGGTGTCGGACAACGATACGTGCATCCCGTCAGCCGCGAGGTGGTCACCGCGACTGAGGAAGTGCCCAACTTGCCCCAGCTTACGGTCCGCTTTCGCCTGAAGCCGGGTATCACCTGGCAGGACGGCGTGCCGGTGACGGCCAACGACTCTGTGTTCAGCTGGCGGCTGAACTGTCATCCGGGAACGCCGACCAGCAAGTTCACCTGTGAACGGACGTCGCGCTACGAAGAGCTAGACGACCGGACGGTGGTCTGGCAAGGGCTTCCGGGCTTCACCGATCAGACGTATTTCAGCAACTTCGCCACGCCCTTGCCCCGCCACCAGACCAATGCCGAGGGGATCCGGATGGAAGATATGGATCCGGCAGCCGTCCTCACCGATGAAACCTTCACCCGCAAACCACTGTCCTACGGCCCATTCACCATCGAGGAGTGGGTATCGGGGGACCACATCACGCTGCTGCGCAACGAGCACTACTGGCGCAAGGGCGAGGGACTGCCTTTTCTGGATGCAGTTATCCACAAGATCATTCCGGACTCGAATGCCCTGTTGGCGGCGGTGCGGTTGGGCGAAGTCCAGGTGGCCACGCAGGACGGGCTGGATGTCAGCCAGTCGCTACAGCTCGATCGAGCTGCGGAGGAGGGCAAGCTTGTGCCCTACTATGTGGTGGGGACCGCCTGGGAGCACATTGACTTCAACTTGAACCCGGTAGATGAGCGTGTGCCGCTGGGGGCCTGCCATGAGTTACGCAAGGCCGTCATCCTGGGCACCGACCGCCAGACGATTGTCAAGGAGATTCAACGAGGCAAGGGCCGGGTGCAACATACGTTCGTTCCCGAGGAGCATTGGGCCTATCCGCCCGCCAATATGCTGACCACCTATCCCTATGATCCCGATGCCGCCCGGCGCACGCTCTCGGAACTGGGCTTCGCCGATCACGATGGCAATCGTGCGACACCCTGGCAGGCAGTGCGAGATATCACCTGCACCATCACGCTGGACGCATCAGGACGGGCTAAGGAACAGTTGATCCCCAAGGGCACGCCCCTCAAGCTCGATCTTCTGACCACCTCGGGCAACGTGATGCGCGAGGACACGACGATCCTGTTCCAAGCCAACATGCGCGAGATCGGGATTGACATCCGCCTCGACTACCAGCCGGCGGACATCGTGCTGGACGACGGTCCGCACGGACCGCTTTTTGGCCGTCGCTTCGACCTGGGCCAATTTGCCTGGCTCACCGGTGTGCAGCCACCCGTGGCGCTGTACTACTGCAACGAGGTGCCTTCGGAGTCCAATGGCTGGAGTGGTCAGAACGAGACGAGCTGGTGCGACCCGGAATATGACCGCGTGGCCAAGCGGGCGGCGATGACCCTGCGGCGGGCCGACTCGCTAGCCGACTATTACCGCGCGCAGCAGCTATTCACGGAGCAGATTCCCGTCGTTCCGCTGTTCGCCCGGGTCAAGGTGATGGCCACAACGCCCCAGGTGTTGAACTTCCGGCCGAACCCCACGGTCAACAGCGAGACATGGAACATAGAGGCCTGGGGGCTAGGGGACTAACGCGGTCGATCGCTCGGCCTGCCATTATCGGCCTGGCGCTGTCCGGTGACCTTAGTCCAGCCATGCTCCTGGGGCGCCACGGCTCTGTGAGGGCGCCCGTCGTATCCATGCCCTGGGCTGGTCTGGGTGTTGCTGGCCTGGCGGCTGTGGCAGGCGAACGCAGTCTGCACCAGGACGGCGAGGCGGCTGGCAGGTGGCTCGAGCCCTGGCGCCGAAGGTGTAAGCTGCCAGAGGAGCTGGGATGAGGGCTTACCTCTTGCGTCGCGGACTGCAAATGCTGGCCGTCCTGTTCCTCTCATCGCTGGCCATCTACATCCTTCTGAACCTGGCCCCGGGTGGCCCGCTGGCGGCCAGCAAACTAGTTGCTGACCCCAAGGCGCGTCTTAGCCGCCAGGATGTCGAACGGGTGCAAGCCATACTTGGCCTGGACAAACCAGTGGGCGTCCGCTACGTTGCCTGGCTGGCGGGCGATGATTGGCTGGGCGCCGTGAATCCGGCCTGGGCTGGCAGCAGCCGCGGCGTGTTGAGGGGTGACTTCGGGACTTCCTGGAGCAGTCACCGCTCTGTGGCCTCCATGATCCGCGAGCGCCTGCCGAACACCCTGGCGCTCATGACTGCCGCCGTCCTGCTTTCCCTGCTCGTTGCGGTCCCGGCGGGGATCTACTCGGCCGCTAACCAGTATTCGCGCTGGGACTATGCCTTCACGCTATTCACTTTCGTGGGCATTGCCATTCCGGCGTTTTGGTTCGGTCTGGTGATGATCCTGGTATTCGCTAATCGTTTCCAGGAATGGGGTCTGCCCTATCTGCCGGCGGGCGGTACTGTAGAGCTTGCAGCGCCACGGCCCGGCAGCCTCTTGAGCCTGCTGGGCGCTCAACCCCGGTCGCTCGCTGACCGGGCGGTGCACCTGCTGATGCCTACGCTAGTGCTGAGCCTTGTGTACATGGCCGGCTGGGGACGCTACGTGCGCTCAGGCATGTTGGAGGTCCTGGGTGCCGATTACGTACGCACCGCTCGAGCCAAGGGGCTGCACGAGCGGCTGGTAATCGGGCGCCACGCGCTGCGCAACGCTCTCATCCCGCTCGTCACCATCGTCGGCTTTGAGCTGCCCACCATTTTCGGAGGCGCTATTCTCACCGAGACGGTGTTCAGCTACCCGGGCATGGGTCGGCTTTACATCGAGGCGCTGCGGGCCCAGGACTGGCCGGTACTGCAGGCGTACCTGTTGCTGCTGGCGATCCTGGTCGTCCTGGCCACCCTGCTAAGCGATGTGTTGTACACCGTAGTTGACCCGCGGATTCGCTTTGAATAAGGTCAGTCGCGCCATGCCCGATCGGCCCGCCCAGACTGATCCCGATCCTTCTGCCAGCAGACCGCCGCTCGATTCCGCCCCTGACGAGAACGGTCCCTCAACGGCTGGGCAGCGACAGGGCGGCTTGCTAGACGCCGATCGGCGGCTGCGAGCTGGCACCCGGCCACGCTCCCTCTGGCGGCGCTTCCGCCGGCATCGGCTGGCTGTCCTGGGCCTGGCGCTGGTCTTGGCACTGGCGGCACTTTCTTTCATCGGCCCGGTTGTGTCCCCGTACGGTCCCAACGAGGTGCCTCTGGACTCCTACGGCGCCAGCCGCAACCTGGGGTTGCTGAGCCACGGGCCAGATGGCTTTCACGTCTTGGGCACGGACCGCAGTGGCCGCGACACGCTGACCCGGCTGATGTACGGCGGTCGGGTGTCACTGGGCCTGGCAGTAGTGGTCACCGTGGCTGCCCAAACCGTGGGGCTCTTGGTCGGAGGCGTGGCCGGCTACTTTGGCAGCTGGCTCGACAGCGTGCTAATGCGCCTGATCGATTTCCTGCTCACCCTGCCGACATTGCCCCTGCTCCTGGTGCTCTACGCCGTGCTCCCCGTGGACCGGCTGCCGGGCGGATCGGTCACTGTGGTAGCATTGGTCCTGGTGGCCTTGGGCTGGTTGGGCTCGGCGCGGCTAGTTCGGGCCATGGTGCTTAGTCTGAAGAACCAGGAGTTTGCCCTGGCGGCCCAGTCGCTTGGCGCCTCCGACTGGCAGGTCATCTTCCGCCACATGCTCCCCAACGCCCTGGGGCCAGTGCTGGTGTCGGCGACCTTAGGGGCTGGGGGCGTGGTAGTCACCGAGGCGGCACTGTCGTTTCTGGGCTTTGGTGTCCGTCCTCCCGATCCGAGTTGGGGCAACATGTTGCTGGATGTGCAGCACCAGATGTTTAGCGAACCCTTGACCGTCTTGTATCCGGGTCTGGCGATCTTTGTCACCAGTCTGAGCCTCAACTTCGTCGGCGACGCGCTGCGTGACACGCTGGATCCGCGTCTGGTTGGGTAAGGCTCATAAGGACTTAGCTGTGCTCGATTCCTCCATGCAGCGCGAACCGATCCTCGAGATCGCGGGCCTCAAGACGTACTTCTTCACCGAGGAGGGCGTCGTCAAGGCGGTCAACGGCGTTGACTTGCGCGTCAATCGCGGTGAGACGCTGGGCCTGGTAGGTGAGTCGGGTTGTGGCAAGAGCGTAATGATGTTCTCGGTCATGCGCCTGGTGGCCGAGCCAGGTCGGATCATCGCGGGCGACATTCGCTTCGCCGGCCGATCGATTCTCTCGCTGCCGGAACGCGAGATGCAGGCCATCCGTGGCAATCGGATGGCCATGATCTTCCAGCAGCCGCTGTCAAGTCTGAACCCGGTGTTCCGGGTTGGCGACCAGATCGCCGAGGTGTTCCAGATCCATGCCGGCCTGTCCCTGGCCAGCGCCCGGCGCAGGGCGGTGGAAATGCTACGTCTGGTCGGCATTCCCGACGCCGAACGCCGGGCTAAGTCCTTTCCGCACGAGATTTCCGGCGGCCAGGCGCAGCGGGTGATGATCGCCATGGCACTGGCCGTCGATCCTGAGCTATTGATCGCGGACGAGCCAACGACGGCGCTGGATGTCACCATTCAGGCTCAGATTCTCGACCTGATGCGGGCCATGCGCGAGCGGTCCAATACCGCGATCATTTTCATCACCCATGACCTGGGGGTGGTGGCCGAGATGGCCGAGAATGTCGCAGTGATGTACGGCGGTGAGATCGTTGAATACGCCGATGTACGGACGGTTTATGAGCGGCCGATGATGCCTTACAGCCAGGGTCTGCTGGCATCAGTTCCAGTGCTCGGTCAACGGAAGGAGCGCCTGGCGGTCATACCTGGTACCGTGCCGGACCTGATAGACCTGCCACCGGGCTGCATCTTCGCCCCGCGGTGTCTGGCCCGCCTGGAGCATGGGCTGGGCATCTGCAGCAGAATCAAGCCAGAGCTGCTGGCGGTGGGGGATGGTCACCGCGTTCGCTGTTGGCTCTATCACGACCATCCACCGACCGACTATCGGGCACCGCTGGCCAACCGCCAGGCTGCCGCCGAGGCGGAGCGGCACTGGCTGGCCAACGATGCTGAGGACCATGGTCATGGCTGAGACAACCGGCCTGGCTGGCGCTTCGGACAACGTGCTCCTCGAGGTGAAGGATCTCACCAAGTACTTCCCGGTGCGGGCGGGGGTGCTCCAGCGCGTTGTGGCCTGGGTGAAGGCTGTGGATGGGGTCAGTTTCACCGTCCGCAGCGGGGAGACCTTTGGCCTGGTCGGCGAGTCAGGCTGCGGGAAGACCACCGTCGGCCGCTGCATTCTGCGCCTCATCGAGCCGACGGCCGGTAGCGTGCTGTTCGAAGGTCGTTCCGTCTTCCGCCTTGGCAAGCGGCCGCTGAAAGAGCTGCGGCGCGACATGCAGATCATCTTTCAGGACCCGTATTCCAGTCTGGACCCCCGCATGCCGATCGGCGAGAGCGTCGCCGAAGGCCTGTACGTGCACGGCGTTCCGCGTCACCAGGCCCAGCCAGTGGTGCGACAGATGTTGGAGGCAGTGGGATTGCATCCCGATCATGCCCGACGTTATCCACACGAGTTCTCGGGCGGTCAACGCCAGCGCATTGGCATTGCCAGGGCATTGGCCCTGCGTCCAAAGCTGATCATCTGCGACGAGCCGGTGTCGGCGCTCGACGTGTCGATTCAGTCGCAGGTGCTTAACCTTCTGGAGGACCTGCAACGCGAGTTTTGCCTGACCTACATCTTCATTGCCCACAACCTTAGTGTAGTTGAGCACATATCAGACCGAGTCGGGGTGATGTACGTCGGCAAGCTGGTGGAAGTGGCGGGCCGTGACGAGCTGTATGCCAATCCGTTGCACCCCTACACACGAGCGCTCATCAGCGCCATTCCAATACCAAAGCCCGGCTTGCAGCGGGAACGGATCATCTTGCCCGGCGATGTGCCCAGCCCATTGAACCCGCCATCCGGTTGCCGCTTCCATCCCCGTTGCCCGGTGGCCATCAAGGTCTGCCAGCAACTGGAGCCGCCGCTTCGCCCGGTGCCGGCCATGACCGCGGAAGAGCACCTTGTCGCCTGCCATCTTGTGGCCTAGCGCCACGGCCTGGCGTGCCACCGCGCTGAGGGGCGCGACCGGTCTGATTGGACTCAGTCCGGCGTGCCGGCGATGAAACTGGCAGTGCTGATCCCCGTGTTCAACGAGGCCGACTCGGTGCAGGCCCTGGTGCAGCGGGTGGCCGCCCTGGATGTACCGCTGGAGGTCATCGTGGTTGATGATGCCTCGACGGACGCGTCCTTGACGCGGCTGGCGGAGCTGACGCTCCCCGGCCTGCGCGTGATTCGGCACGCTGTGAACCAGGGGAAAGGGGCGGCAGTGCGAACCGCACTACAGGTAGCCACCGCTGACGCTGTGGTAATCCAGGATGCCGACCTGGAGTACTTTCCGGAGGATCTGCCGCGCTTGTTGGCGGTGTTGGAGGACAGTGGCGCCGACGCCGTGTATGGCGTCCGCGACCTGTCGGGTCAACCGATCGCGCGCCGGCTCGGCAACCGCCTACTGACTTGGGCAACCAACAGGCTGTTCGGGGCTAACTTGCATGACATGGAGACCTGCTACAAGATGATGCGCCTCGAGGTGGCCCGAGCGCTGGATCTGCGCGCCGAGCGGTTTGACATCGAGCCCGAGATCACGGCCCGCCTGGTGGCCGGCGGCTATCGGATAGCCGAGGCCCCCATCCGCTATCGGCCTCGCGGTGCGCGCAAGCTGCGTCCGTGGCGTGATGGACCTCATGCCTTGTGGACTCTGGTTCGGTTGTGGCTGCAGACCAGGCGCAGAGAGCAGCCTGGCTGATGTTGTACTCTGCGGGGTCGCCATGGTGGCCGCAGCTGTCGGGCGCCTGCGCGGCGCGCGGGCGGGGAGGAGCCTGCAGTGGCTCGCCGAGGGTGCCCGGCCGGCGCGGCAGATGGGCGATGTTTCTCCGAACCTTGACGGCGGCTGACAAGTGCGCTAGAGTCGGGCCTCGTTTTCGTGGGCCGGGCATGGCTTTCGGGTAGACGCAGGAGGATCGAACGTGAAGACGTTGTCGGTGAGGCTTTTGTTGCCGTTGCTGATCTTGGTCGTCGTGGTGGGGGCGTCGGGCCTGGGCGGGCGTGATGCGCCGGCAGCGGCGGCGCAAGAGTACACGGTGGTCATCGCACCCGACGCTGACACTTTCGTGGCGCTGGGCGTCCTCACTCCGGCTGGTACCTTGGAAAGCCTGCGCGCCGGGTGGCTGAAGGGAGCCGACTACTGGGCGTACGTGCGCTTCCCGATCCAGGAGAGACTACCGACGGGCACCACGATTGTGAATGCCACACTCAAGATGTGGTGCAAAGAGGCTTCGGTGCATCAGAATCCCACCGGGGAGGCCGGGTTCATTCTCCGCCGGGTGCGCACGAAGTGGATTGAGGAATCCGCAATTTACAAGGACAAACCGCAGGCCGTCGAGCCTTCGGTCAGGTGGGCGATTGCTCGCTGCGCGAAACCGGAGTGGCGCGAGGTGGATGTGACCACGCTGGTGCAGAAGTGGTACTCCGGTGAGTTTGAAAACCTTGGCTTTGAACTGGGAGCCGAGCGGGCCGTGCCAGAGCATCTCTACACCTTCCAATCGCGTGAAAACGAGTCACCGCCGCCACTGGGTAAGCAGCCACAACTGTGGATTACTTACAGCGGCGGGACGACGCCAACCGTTCCGCCAACTGAGACTTTTACGCCGACGACGACGCCCACGCCAACCATTACACCCACGATCACTGACACGCCCGAGCCGAGCGAAACGCCCACCGTGACACCAACGCCTGAGTGGACCGATACGCCAACCCCGACCGACACGCCGACCCCACCGCCGGGCATTTACCTACCCCTGGTGCTGCGTGACGAGTTCGTCGGGCAAGAGCCGGCACCGGAGCCCACGGGCGAGCCCACCGTTGAGCCTACGCCCGGGGCAATGGAGGCTTTGCGCTGGGGGTTCCGCGGGCGACGGCTGCTGTCCCAGCTCCGCTAGCCGCTGGGCACGAGGAAGGCCTGTCGGCAAGCCTGAAGAGACGCTGAACGGCCAGGCCCAGCTCGGGCTGAGGGGTGGTTCCGCCCGGGAAGCTTGGCCGTAGGCTGGGTGCGCCTCGCCGGTGTGGAGTGCGCCGTGAACCGCGATCTGGCTGCTTTGCTGCGCCTGCTGTGGCGATACCGCGCCCGCTATGCCCTTGGCGCGCTGGCACTGACCGTGGCTGACAGCGGTCAGCTGGTGGCCGCTCACCTCATCGGTCGGGCCGTAGACGTGCTGGCTGCTGGGGCCCGGTCGGCTACGGCCATTCGGCCGTACGTGCTCGGCATGATCGCTACGGCCCTGTTGGTGGCGCTGGCCCGGTACGTCTGGCGCCAGTACGTCTTCGGCACATCGCGGATGATCGAGCGCGGCCTGCGGCAGCGGCTCTTTGATCACCTCTCGACACTCTCGGCTCGCTTCTATATGGAACACAAGACCGGCGAGCTAATGGCTTATGCCACCAACGATGTGCCGGCCATCCAGGCGGCGGCGGCCGGCGGCATGATGGCCCTTCTCGACGCGGTTATCGTGTTCGTGGGCGCCTCCTTTGCCATGGTGACGACGGTTAGCTGGCAGCTGAGTATCGTGGCGCTCTTGCCTCTGCTCCTACTGACTCCTGGGACCTACTGGCTGGGCAAACGCCTGCATGTGCGCTACGGGGAGGTGCAGAAAGCCTTTAGCGTGCTATCCGATCGGGCCCAGGAAAACGCGGCTGGCATTCGCGTCGTCAAGGGCTTCGCCATCGAAGATCAGCAGATCCAGCACTTTGACGCGGCTATCCGCGAATACCGGCAGTCTTACGCCCGCATGGTGCGCTACGATGCCGCCTTCGATCCGCTGATCAACGTGCTGGCCGGCACCAGCTTCGCTTTAGGCATCCTGTATGGCGGCTGGCTGGTGGTGACGGGTCCCGTGAGCGTCGGCTCCTACGTAGCGTTCAACTCCTACCTGGCGATGTTGGTCTGGCCGATGCTGGCCCTGGGTTGGGTGATGAACCTGTTCCAGCGGGCCACAGCCTCCCTGGCCCGCCTCCAGTCGCTGTTCGACGTCGCCCCTGAGGTGGCCGATGCGCCGGATGCGCGGCCGCTTCGGCGGCCCGAGGGCCGGATCAGCATCCGGGGCCTCACCTTCCGCTACCGACCGGAGTTGCCACCGGCTCTCCAGGACCTCGACCTGGAGGTGCCGCCGGGAGCCACCGTTGGCATTGTGGGCCGAACTGGCTGCGGCAAATCGACGATCGCCATGCTGCTCACCCGGGTGTTCGATCCGCCGCCGGGAACCGTCTTTGTGGACGGTATCGATGTCCGAGAGCTGCGGCTGGCCGACTTGCGGCGTGCAGTCGCGATCGTGCCGCAAGACGCTTTCCTCTTCTCGCGAGAGTTGAGGGCCAACATCAACTTCGCAGGTCGCGATCCGGATGATCAGCCTGTGCCTGATGCGGCGGTGGAGCAGGCGGCTCGCATTGCCGACATTGCCGGGGAAATCGAAAGCCTGCCACAAGGGTACGCCACGGTGGTTGGCGAGCGTGGCATCACCCTGTCCGGAGGCCAGCGACAACGGGTGTGCCTGGCGCGGGCCCTGGTGCGCGATGCTCCGATCCTAATCCTTGACGACTGTCTGTCGGCCGTGGACACCATCACTGAAGCCGAGATCCTCTCCGCCTTGCGAACGTACACGGCTGGCCGCACCACGCTAATCATGACGCACCGAGTGTCGGCGCTCCGCGAAGCACAGGAGATCATTGTCCTGGACGACGGGCGTGTTGTGGAGCGTGGCACCCACGACGAGCTGGTGGCCCTGGAAGGCGAGTACGCCCGGCTTTGGCGCAAGCAGCAGCTAGAGACGGCCCTGGCTGACCTGAGCCACCCAGTGGACGTGGCGCCATGAGCGTCAGGTTGGCTGTCCCTTGGTGGTGCCGATGAGCGTGTCTTTCGCCTTCGAAGAGGACCTCGCCGGCCGGCCTTTCGACCGCGGCCTCTTGTCGTGGCTGTTGCGCTATGCGAGGCCGGAGTGGCGGGCCCTCTTTGGCTGTGTGCTCCTGCTCCTGGCCCTGACCGGCCTGCAACTGTCTCAGCCCTACATCGCCAAGGTGGCCATCGATCGGGTGATGCGACCGGCCAGTGGAGTGGCCCTGGCTCCGACAACCGCCATGCCCCTGCTGGCGTCGCTGGCCGGATTGTACCTGGCAGTGGTTATCGCCGCCGTGGCCGTCGAGTATGCCCAGGCGCGCTGGTTGCGAATTACCGGCCAGAACATCATCGCTCGCGTTCGGCACGACGTCTTCGTGCACCTGCAGAAGCTCAGCCTGCGCTACTTTGACACCCGGCCGGCCGGGCGAATCGTGACCCGGGTCACGAACGACGTCGAAGCGCTGAACGAGATGTACACCAGCGTGCTCGTCAACCTGTTTGCCGACATGTTCTTCATCGCCGGCGCCATAGTGCTGCTCTTGCGTCTCGACTGGCGCCTGGCCTTGGTGTCGCTGGTGGTATTGCCACTCATCACGGCCACGGCCGTCGTGTTCCGCCGTTACAGTCGCGAAGCCTGGCGGGACATGCGAGTGAAACTGGCCCGCATCAATGCTTTGCTCGCTGAGAGTTTCGCCGGCATGCGGGTGATCCAGTGGTTCACGCGCGAGCGGGAGGCCCGGCAGGAATTCCAGGCGGTCAACGATGACTACTACCGCTCCGCCCGCCACCTGATCAACGTCTTCGCCGTCTTTGGCCCCACCCTGGACTTGCTGACGAGCGCCGCCCTGGCTGGGGTGCTGTGGTATGGTGCCGGGCGAGTGCTATCGGACGCCATGACCATCGGCACGCTTTATGCGTTCACGGCCTACACTCGTCGGCTCTATGCCCCGGTGAACGCTCTGGCCGAGAAGTACAACATCTTCCAGGCGGCGCTGGCGGCCGCCGAGCGTATCACGGAGCTGTTGAACACCGAGCCTTCGGTTCGCGATCCGGAAATGCCCATAGTGCCGCCGCCCTCACCCCGGGCAAGCCTGGGCGTCGGGGCGGGCGCCGGCCAGGCGCCTGCTGTCGCACCCAGCGGCGGCGCGCCCTCGGATCCTGCCGGCGACGTCCCAGGCGCTCTCGCGCCCTCGGACCCGGCCGGCGACGCCCCAGCCGCTCTCGCGTCCTGTGCCGTGAGCCGGGATGGCCGGCAGGAGGCCGCGGGCCGGTCGGGCCGTCAGCCTGGACCCGGTCCGCGTGGCGGCGTCGGTCCGCCGGCGGTCGAGTTCGACCATGTGTACTTCGCCTATGACGAGGGCGAGTGGGTTATCCAGGACGTGAGTTTTCGCGTTGCGGCCGGAGAGACGGTGGCCTTCGTAGGTCACACGGGTGCCGGCAAGTCGACGATCATGAACCTGCTGCCGCGCTTCTACGACGTGCAGCGCGGCGCTGTCCGGGTGTACGGCCACGACGTCCGCCATTGGCCCCAGCGCGAGCTGCGCCGACGGGTGGCGGTGGTGATGCAAGACGTGTTCCTGTTCGACGGCGACGTGGCCAGCAACATCAGCCTATGGAATCCAGCGATCAGCCGCGAGAAGATCGAACACGTGGCCGCGATGGTGGGCGCGGATCGCTTCATCGCCCGCCTGCCTCGGGGCTTCGATGAGCCGGTCCTGGAGCGGGGCCTCAGCCTCAGCACCGGCCAGCGTCAGCTCGTTGCCCTGGCCCGAGCGCTGGCCCTCGATGCGGATATCCTGGTACTCGACGAAGCCACGGCCAGCGTCGACACCGATACCGAAGAAGCGCTCCAAGAAGCCATCCGGACGGCCGCCCGGGGGCGCACCATGCTCATCGTGGCCCACCGCCTGGCCACGATAAGAGATGCCGACCGGATCTACGTTATGCACAAGGGACGGATTGTGGAGTGCGGTAGTCACGGCGAGTTGCTCGATCGCGGCGGCCTCTACAGTCGCCTGTGGGCGCTGCAGTTTGCCACCGGCGAGCCGATCTAGGCCCCAAGGCTCCGGTTCACCGTCCTCAGCTTGTTGCACCGCGCGAGGCGCCGTCCGCCGGCGGGTGCGCGCCAAATCGTGCCGGCCGCATCTGGCGGGCCGGACCCAACGCCCTAACCGCGCCAGGCCGGGCTGGCCGGCGCCGTCCTTTGCTGCCGGTCGCTGCCGGCGGTTATCTGGTGCCCTGGGACAGCGGCCGAGCCGCGTCACTGACGATAGGCCGTCAGTCGATACTCCTCTTGGCTCTGCGTCGAGCCGCTGGCTGGGACTACCCGCAGGTAGTAACGGCCCCGCACTACGTCGGCCTCCACGTGCTCCGGTTCGATGCCCGCGTTGCGCGAAACTGCTATTGGATCCAGGGCGCCGGCGCGGTACAAGAGTAGATCGTAGTCGGATCCTGCCGGCAGGCCCACGAGCAGCAGGTCGGCCGCCAGTCGGCCGGCGCTCTGGATCTCAATCCGGAAGATATCCTGGCTGTCGCCAGGGGGCAGTGCGCCGCGGATCGTGCGATCTTCACAGAGCTGCGGTTGCAGGTCGGCCTCGTCGGTGGTGTTGTTGGGCTCGATCTCACGGCTGAGGCAGGCGGCCGGCTCCGGTGTGGCGGTGGCTTCGCCTACGGTGTACATGTTGGCCAGCCAGGGAAGGTACAGCTGGCCGTGGCCGTCGATGACATACGTCGCGGTCGGTTCTGGCGTTGGACTTGCCCGGCTGGTGGCAGTCTGGGTGGGCGTCTCCGTGGGCTCCTCGGTGGGCAGTCCGGGGGTTACCTCAGTGGGCGGTGGGAACGTGGGCGGCGGCTCGAGTGTGGCCGATGGCCCAGGCCCGGGAAGCGGGAAGGTGGGGACGGGTGGCGGCGTGAGCGTACCGGTCGGGGCCGGGCCAGGTGTCGTAATCGGGATCAGCGAGGCGCTGGCCCAGTCCGGCTCGTAACCGGCATCCAGGGGCCCAGTTACTGCTCCACCGTGGGCTGGTACCAAGTACAGGCCATAGGGCTGATTTCCGTATTGACCGTTGAAAACGATCTCGCTGCCGAACGGTGACCAGGCCGGGCGGCGGAGATTCCAGCCCTCGGCGCGAGCAATAGTGCCGCCGATGCCCGTGGTCAGATCAACCAGCCAAAGATCGTGCTTGATGCTCTGCAGAGGTCCCCCGGCCGGTCCAGAGACGAACGCCAGGTAGCGGCCATCGGGTGACCATTGCGGATCGATGTCATCCCAACCGGGCCGCTCGAGCAGTCGCTGCACTTGCGTGCCCGCGGCATCGACGGTGTAGAACTCGCCGCCCCGGGCATCGGAGCGGTAGACAAAGACGATCCGCGTGCCGTCAGGCGACCAATCGGGGCTGCCGACGCCGGCGGCGGATCCGGTGGCCAAAGCCAGGCGTTGCTGGCCACTTCCATCAGGACGCACTTTGCTGATAGCTGTCCCGACAACGGTGCCACCCTGGCGCAGGACCTCGGTATAGGCGATCCAGGCACCGTCGGGACTCCAGGCTGGCTCGTAGTTTTCTGGACCACTGGTCACGGCCCGAGCCTGGCGACTGCTAAGGTCCATCACGTAGACGCGCCAGGCGTACAGGGGGGCCTGGCCCGCGCCGGCGGCGAAGGCCACCCGCAGCCGGTCGGGTGACCAGCGTGGTTGGGCTTCGGTCAGGTTTGGCGTGTTGGTGAGCTGCTGTTTCTGGCTGCCGTCGGGCTCGATGGTGTAGAGGTCGGTGAATGTGCCCGAGGTGACCGCGTTGTAGACTATCGAGCCGCTGATGGCCGGTGGCGCCTCAGTGGTCGGAGAGACCGATGGTATCGGCTCGGCGCCACCTACGATGACGGTGCCTCGCTTCTCTGGGTGGTAGGCGCAATGGTAAGGGTAGGTCCCAGCGCTGATGAAGTGCATGTCGCCGCTGCTGCCAGGGGGCAGGACTAGACTCCAATGGTGATCATCGTGGGTGACCGAGTGCGTGGTGCTGCCGCGGTTGGTCCAGACGACGGTGCCACCGGTTGGAATGGTGATCTGGGCGGGATCAAAGCGGTCGTCGAAGATTGACACATTGTAGGTGGTCTGGTTCATGCCCAGGGGCCTGCCTGGTCCGTCACTCGCTGGCCAGGGCAGGCCAGCAGCTGTGCGCACCGAAGGAAGGCCGGCAACGGCTGGTCGCGAGCCGACGAGACAGACCAGGCCAAAGATCAAGCCGAGAAGCGCCAGGCTGCGCCCGACGCTGGCCGTCCAGGCCAGATGGGGCCGCCGGGACAAGGATGGATCGGACAGGGGTGAAGCGTTCATGCAGGCCTCTCCTCGTGCATGCCGGATTACTCCGTGGCTATGATAACGGCTGACAGCGGTCGAAGTGCACGACGACTTGGCGGCCGCGCTGTGATAACTATGCCACGTCTTCCAAGGTCTAGCGAGAGCGGCGTGTGCTGTCCGATTCTACTGCTCGAACCGTACGCTTCTGGGTCGCATCTGGCCTGGGCGCAAGGGTATGCGCGCGCCAGCCGGCACCAGGTCACCCTCCTGACCTTGCCCGGCCGCTTCTGGAAATGGCGGATGCACGGTGGGGCCGTGACGCTCGCTCGCCAGCTATTGGCGTCGGAGCTTCGTCCTGAGGTGCTTCTGGCAACGGATATGCTGGACCTGGCGGCTTTCCTGGGTCTGGCGCGCCACCGCTGTGGCCTGATTCCGGCGGTGCTCTACATGCACGAGAATCAGCTGACCTATCCGGCGATGCCCGACGATGCCAGCTGGTCAGCGTCGCGGCGCCGGCGCGCTGCGGCCCGGGATGTCCATTATGGGTTTGTAAACATCACCTCGGCCCTTGCTGCCGACCGCGTGCTCTGGAACTCAGATTACCATCGGCGTAGCTTCTTGTCGGCCGTGGGGGAATTCTTGCGCCAGTTCCCGGACTACCGGGAGGCGGACGTTGTAGAGAGCATTGCCGATAGGAGCGAGGTCTTGCCCCTGGGGCTGGACCTGCAATCGCTTGATGCCGCGCGGCCGGATGCTGCCGCGCGGCCGCGGCCACGGCTGGTTTGGAACCATCGCTGGGAGCACGATAAGGCCCCGGAGACGTTCTTCTGTGCTGTCGACGCCCTGCTGGCCAAGGGCCTGGATTTTGAGCTGGTCCTTCTGGGGCAGCGATTCGTTCGCGACCCACCGGTCTGCGAGCAAGCGCGGCAGCGTCTGGGTGACCGGATTGCGCACTCGGGCTACGTTCCGAGCCGCGAGGAGTATGCCCGCTGGCTCTGGAATAGCGACGTGGTGGTATCTACTGCGCGCCATGAGTTCTTCGGCGCGGCGGTGGCGGAGGCGACCTACTGCCGTTGTTGGCCCGTCTTACCCGACCGGCTGTCCTATCCCGAGCTGGTGCCCAGGGCTTACCACGAACTGGCCCTGTACCATGATTTTGACGAGTTGGTCGCCAAGCTGACACTTGCCTTGAGCGCCGCTGCGGACGGCAAGCGGCCCCCGCCAGCTTTGCGCCAGGCCATGGCGCAGTATGACTGGACGATCATGTCACCGCGCTATGACGCACTATTGACGCGCGTCCGGGTGGGAGCGGCGGCCGACGGTGCTGGGCCCCCTGTATGAGTCGCTATGTAGGATCCTGGCAGTCCGGCCTCGGCAGCGGACTCTGCTGGCGAGATCCCTCGGCAGTCCAAGTGGAATGAATCTGTTGCCCGGCCAGGCCTGCCCGAATCGCAGCACCAGTCGGCCATCTTCTTGCCGGTTGGCGCTGGCTATAATAGAGGCCCAATCAGATGAGCGATCCAGCGGCTGAGTTTCAGGCACTGTTTCGCGCGGCCCGTGTGGCTAGCATTGAGTCGCGGCTGCTGTTTGAGTGGCTGCAAGCCGAACTTGTGGCGCCCAGTGAGGCTGGCTGGGATGAGCAGGCGCTGGAGACGGTGCGCCGCGTGCGGCGGCTCCATGACCTGGGTTTGAATCCGGAGGGCATCGAGGTTGCCTTGCACATGCGCGAGGAGATCCTGCGGCTGCGTTCCGAGGTGGAGACCCTCCAGCGACGTCTGGGGGAGCTGCAGCGCTCCTACGAGAGGGAGCTCGCCCGGCTGTTGCGTGAGATCGCGTTCGAGGGCGATTGGTCCACATAACCATCGACAGGTCCCAGATCGGCCGCCGGTAGGCTAGACGACCAACAATGGACATCAACCGCTTCACCCAAAAATCCCAGCAGGCGATCATGGCCGCCCAGCGCTACGCGCAAGAGCGTGGTCATGCTGAGGTTGGGACGTTGCATCTGTTGCGCGCCCTGATCGACCAGCCAGACGGCGTGGTGCCGCAGGTGCTATCCCGGATGGGGGTTGACCAGCGCCAGCTGGAAGTTGAGCTGACGGCTCTCCTGAACCGCCTGCCGCAGGTCAGCGGTGGCCCCGAGCCGGGCATCAGCCGCGAGCTCAGGCAGACGCTTGTGGGCGCCTATGACGAATTGGAGCGTTTTGGCGACCAATACGTTAGCACTGAGCATCTATTGTTGTCGCTGATTCGTCACGGCGATGGCCGCACGACGGAGTTGCTAGGTCGGCACGGCGTCGACACGGCCGCGGTGCTCAAAGCGCTGCAGTCATTGCGAGGTGCCCAGCGAGTGACATCGCCGACACCCGAGGGCACCTACGACGCGCTCAGCCAGTATGGTCGCGATGTGACCGACGAGGCGCGCGCTGGCAAGCTCGATCCGGTGATCGGCCGCGACGAGGAGATCCGCCGAGTAATCCAGATCCTGAGCCGGCGCACCAAGAACAACCCGGTGCTCATCGGTGAGCCTGGCGTCGGCAAGACGGCGATCGTAGAAGGCCTGGCCCAGCGGATAGTTCGCGGCGATGTGCCCGAAGCGCTGCGCGACAAGCGGTTGATTGCCCTCGATCTGGGCGCCATGATCGCCGGCGCCAAGTACCGCGGGGAGTTTGAAGAGCGGCTGAAGGCGGTGCTCAACGAGGTGAAGGCCGCCGCGGGTGACATTATCTTGTTCATCGACGAGCTGCACACCCTGGTTGGCGCTGGGGCAGCGGAGGGCGCCATGGACGCGGGCAACATGCTGAAACCGATGCTGGCCCGCGGCGAGCTGCACGCTATCGGGGCAACCACCGTCGACGAGTACCGGAAGCACGTCGAAAAGGATGCGGCTTTGGAGCGCCGGTTCCAACCGGTTCTGGTGGGTGAGCCCAGCGTGGAGGATACGATCTCCATATTGCGCGGCCTGAAGGAGCGCTACGAAGTGCATCACCGCGTGCGCATCACCGATGCCGCGGTGATTGCCGCCGCCACGCTTGCCGACCGCTACATCAGCGACCGCTTCCTGCCCGACAAGGCCATCGATTTGCTCGATGAGGCGGCCAGCCGGCTGCGAATGGAGATGACGTCCGACCCGCAGGAGCTGGATGACCTGAAGCGGCAGGTGCTGCAGCTCCAGATTGAGCGCGAGGCTCTGAAACAGGAGAAGGATCCGGCGTCCAAGGAGCGTCTGACGCGCATCGAGAGCAGCATCGAGGAGCTGCAGGCGAGGGTCAAGGAGCTCGAGGATCGCATTGACCAGGAACGGAACCTGATCGCTCGCCTGGCCGAGCTAAAAGAGCAAATGGAGCGCACCCAGCACGAAATCGAGGCGGCGCAACGGCGTGCCGACTTTGAGACGGCTTCCCGGTTGCAGTATGGCACGCTGCTCGACCTGCGCCGCGAGATGGAGCAGCTCGAGGCCGAGGTGGCCAGTCGCCAGGCCGCCGGTCAGATGCTGCTAAAGGAGGAGGTTGGGCCCGATGACGTGGCCGAGGTGGTCAGCAAGTGGACCGGCATCCCCGTGGCCAAGTTGCTCGAGGGCGAGCTCGAGAAGCTGGTGCACCTGGAGGAACGGCTGCACACGCGGCTGGTAAACCAAGATGAGGCCGTGGTAGCGGTGGCCAATGCGGTGCGGCGGGCCCGCTCAGGTCTTCAAGACCCTAACCGGCCGATCGGCAGCTTCATCTTTCTCGGCCCGACCGGGGTCGGCAAGACCGAATTAGCCCGTGCACTGGCGCAAGAGTTGTTCGATGACGAGAACGCCGTTGTGCGCATCGACATGTCGGAGTATCAGGAGAGGCACACCGTAGCCCGCCTGATCGGGGCGCCACCGGGCTATGTGGGATACGAGGAAGGTGGCCAGCTGACCGAGGCAGTCCGGCGGCGGCCATACAGCGTGATCCTGTTCGACGAGATCGAGAAAGCCCACAGCGACGTTTTCAACGTTCTGTTGCAGGTGCTGGACGATGGTCGCCTGACCGATTCCCAGGGTCGAGTGGTGAACTTCAAGAACACGCTGATCATCATGACCTCGAACATCGGCTCGCAGTTGATCTACGAGCTGGGTGTCGAGGGGGCCCGGACGCAGGTTATGGCCGAGCTGCGCAGCCGCTTCCGGCCGGAGTTCTTGAACCGGGTCGACGAGATCATCATGTTCAAGATGCTGGGGCGTGCCGAGATCGGGCTGATCGTCGACCTGCAGTTGCGACGCCTGGCTAGCTTGCTCGAGTCCCAGGGCTTGCGCTTCGAAGTCACGGCTGGCGCGCGGCAGGCGATCGCCGACGAGGGCTACGACCCGGTGTATGGTGCCCGGCCGCTACGACGGGTGTTGCAGCGTCGGGTACAGGACCCACTGGCTCTCGAGATTCTGAAGGGCCGCTTCCAGAAGGGCGACACGATCCGGGTAGACCACCGCGACGGTGAGTACGTGTTCGAGAAGGCGGCCTGAGGCCAGTTCCCCGCCCGCTCCTGGAAGGGGGCTTCTGCCGGTCCAGCTACGCCGAGAGGTGGGGTCAGTCCCCCGCCCGCTCCTGGAAGGGGGCTTCTGCCGGTCCAGCTACCCCGAGAGGTGGGGTCAGTCCCCCGCCCGCTCGTGGAAGGGCCACGCCATCCCTCCCGCACTCTGTTGCCGCTCTCCAGTCCCCCGCCCCCGTCGGCCCAACTTCCACACTCCGGCAAGTGAGATGGCCATTTGACGGGCTTTTCGCCTCATCCTTTGCCCTTTTGGGTCCCTACGGGCTCATGTCCATCGTCGCACCGGGGTCATC
>FWPV01002856.1_pt1 | contig 40802 bp, 33 predicted proteins | sample 2228371 | NCBI WGS metagenome assembly FWPV01 (sample SAMEA103939776, study PRJEB20133) | metagenome
CGGCAAGCGGAGGGAGAGGCGGCGCTTCGCTGCGGTGCAGGCGCAGCCGCCAGGCTGCCGCCGCAACGAGCAACGCAACGCCCACAAAGACGCCCCGGTAAACAAGATGAGCCGCCGCCAAGCCGAACACCAGAAGACTCAGCAGCCCCGCGCCGCAAAGAAACGCCAGCAGCCGCTCTTCTTCGCGGTGCAGCTTGAGCTTCAGCGCGCGCAACAGCATCGTCCCAAGCGCCCAAGCCGAATAGACAGTGAAACCTCCGCTGAGGACGATCAGGATGAGCGTCTTCGGCATCAGTCCGTGAACCCCATGCGCAGGAGTATGACGCCCAGCGCCCGCCCTCCAGGCGCCCGGTGAACCTTACTCAACTCCAAGGCAAGGCGCTGCTCGTCATCGCGGCGGAGGCAGTCGAGCGGCGCGGCTGCTTCAAGCCGGTATTCCCGCTCAGAGTCGCAGCGAACCTCCACGACCATGCAGCCGTTCAACCGCAGCCGGGCGGTCAGCGGACCCGTATGCGAAAAGGACTCCTGCGCGGTGACGAACTCCGCCCCGACGCGCAAACCGGGGCGATGGGGAACGCGGAGCCGCACCGCCGGCTCCCGTCCCGTCCAGCGCCAAGGCGCGCCTTCCTCCGGCGGGTAAATATCCTGCAACACAAAGCGGTCGAGGTTCGGTTGCGACATCACGATGAAATGCGGAGGCGCCTCGAAATCCCAAGGGGGAAGCAGCGTACGCTGTTCGGGAACGCTGTGGTAGACGGCGCGGCGCCCGCAACCGGCTAGCGCGAACGCGCTGAGCCCCAGCAACGCCGCTACAGCCAGCCGCATCGCCTCACCAAGCCGGCGCCGCGCCGCGGTAAGGCGCCCAAACGAGCGCCGCCAAGCGCACCGAAACGTGCGTCTTCTTTGGGCGCAACACGATCTTCCCGAACGGCACGGAGAATACGTCGAGCTTGCCTTCGAGGGCGGCTAGCTCCCGCTCGAATTCCTGCTGAAGAGCGGCGAGTTGTTGCCGCAAGGCTTCCACGTTTTCGGCGGCGCGCTGCACGTCGGCAGACTCCTTCTGCGCCCGCCCGAGGCTCCTCGCCGCGGTGGCGGCGCGCCCGACGTTGGTGGCGCTCAGCGTCTTTCTCCCCAGAAACGCGCCCAGCAGCCCCGTGCCGATGCTGAGCGCCGTTTGGAGCTTCGCGGACTGCGCCTGCGCGCGCTCCCGCTCGACGGCTTGCCCGGCTCTCCGGATGCGGTCCTCCAGAGCCGCCATCTTGGGACCGTATCTCGCCCGCAGTTTTTCCTGTCCGGCGTCCCGGCGTTCCCGCGCCGCCTGCTGCAAGCGCACCCGGAAATCGCGTTCGCTTTCGCCCGGTTCAGCCACCGCTCCCAGTTCTTCGCAGCTCAGCAATTCCAAAGTCTGGGTGGCAAACAGCCAGTTGGCGAAGTCTTTGCTCCATGCCGCATAAGATTTGGGGTTCGCCGCCTCCGGAGGCAATGCTGCGAAGCCGGCGCCGCCGGCAGGCTCGGTCTCCAAATCCTCCGGCGTTACATCCACCTCTTCGGCTTTCTCCCAATCGACCGGCGCCGGCTTGTCTTCAATGGGAACAAAGAAAGCGACATTGCGATTGAAATCGACCTGGGATTTCAGGTCCGAGAACCGAACTTGCGCCGCGCCGTACAACACCGGCTGGTAAATCACGCCTTCAGCGGCGCCGCGAACCGGCAGGAAATACTGCGGTATGCCCGCGGGCAGCACCGGGCGCGCCATCGACGCAGCCGCCGGCGCCGGCGCGATTTGAGCCGCGACGGTGACGGGGGGCGCGGCGGGGCGCGGCTTCACCAGCATCTTGATCTGATCCCGCGTCATCGGACCGCGCAGGTAACTGAGCGTCCAGCGCGTCTCGAACAGCACCGGCTCACGCTCGTGGACGTTGTTCATGAGGAAGATGCGCTTTCCCAAGCCGGAGAGCGTGCGGTCCAAAACGTTGCGGTCGAAGCCGGCGCCTGCCGCCGTCGCCGCGCCTTCCAGCCCGTCGAGCACGCGCGCCTTGTCACGCTCGGTCTGCAAACGCCCGATGAACCAAGTGCCGCAGTTGGCCAGCCCTTTGTAATCCAAGTCCACCGGGTTCTGCGTCGCCAGAACCACGCCCACGCCGAAGGCTCGCGCCTGCTTCAACAGCGTCAGCAGCGGCAGTTTAGAGGGCGGATTCGAGACCGGCGGAAAGTAGCCGAATATCTCGTCCATATAGACGATGGCGCGGAGGCTCGTCGAGCCGCTTTGCCGCCGCATCCAGCTCACCGTCTGATTCAGCAAGAGGGAGACGAAGAACATCCGCTCGGCGTCGGATAGGTGGGCGATCGAAAAGATCGCGATGCGCGGTTTTCCGGAGTCGTTGTACAAGAACCGGTCCACATCCAAAGGCGCGCCTTCGAGCCACGCTTCAAAACCCGGCGAGGCAAGCAGGTTGTTGAGCATCATTGAAAGTTCGAAGCGCTCCTTTGCCGGGTAGAAGGATTCCAGGTCCAGCACACCCACCCGCTTCATAGGCGGCGATTGAATCGCTTGAATGATCGCGGCGAGATCCAGATCCCGCCCTTCCGCCCACGCGCTCATGAGGACGTTCGATAGCAGGATGTGCTCCCGGCTCTTCACCGGATCCGCGGCAATGCCAAGCAAACCCAAAAGCGATGTCGCCGCTCCACTCACCCTCTCGCGCAGCGCTTCGCGATCCTCGCGCTCCGCGACGGCGGGGGCGGCGAACGAATGAACGATCGACACCGGCACGCCCGCAGCCGAACCCGGCGTATAAACGGCGAATTCCGCCGATTCCTTGAGCCTCCGGATCCGTTCCCCGCTCTGCCCCCACTTCTCCAGCCCCTTGCGCCAGAGCTCAGCCTGCGCGGCGGGATCTTCTCCGGCTTCGCGGTTCACCCATGGCGCAAAGTCCTCCGGGCGCAGTTCGGGGAAGGTCAGAAGCAGATTGGTCAAATCGCCTTTCGGATCGATGACCAGCGCGGGGATGCCGTCAATAGCCGCTTCTTCGAGCAATCCGATGCAGAGTCCTGTCTTCCCGCTCCCGGTCATTCCGACGCAAACCGCGTGCGTCATTAAGTCCCGCGAATCGTACAGCAGCAACCCTCCGTCCAAGCTGCGTCCCAGGTAAAACTGACCGAGTTTCTCGAAATCCTCCATGCTCATCCTAGTCTACAATCGGAGGCATGTTGCCATGGTTGTTTTTGCTCGGCGCGCTCGCGCCCGGGACGGCGCAGGAGCTCGTCGAACAGAAGACGCTGCGAGAGTTGCGGCGCTTCGAACAGACTCTCGACGGCGTACTCGGCGTAGCGGTGATCGATCTCGCCACCGGGCGCACGCTCGATTTAAACGGGGGCGTGGTGTTTCCTCAAGCCAGCGTCATCAAGATTTCGATCCTCGCTGAGCTTTTCCGGGCTGCGGGCGAAGGGAAGGTGAAGCTCGACAGCCCGGTGACGCTTACACAGAGCGACATGGTGGGCGGCAGCGGGCGCTTACAACGGCGCTTGACTGGCGCTTCCGTGACGCTCACCGTCCGCGAACTCGCCGCCGAAATGATCGAGTTCAGCGACAATACCGCCACGAACAAGCTCATCGCGATGCTGGGATCGCAAGCCGTCAACGCCAACAACGAGCGGCTCGGCTTGAAGCAGACCCGCCTTGGGCGCATCATGCTCGACTCGGCAGCCGCCGCCCGCGATGAGGAAAACCTCTCCACGCCGCTCGAAACCGCGCGTCTGCTCGAACGGATCTACCGCCAAAAACTGCCCGGCAGCACGGAAATGCTGAACATGCTGAAGACGGTCGACGCGGATTTCCGCGCCTATGTGCCCGCGGAGGTTCCCGTCGCCGCCAAGCCCGGCTCGCTGAACGGGGTGAAGAACGAGGCGGGCATCATACTTCTTCCCCGGCGCCCGTTCGTGCTCGCCGTCATGTCGGCGTTTCTCGGCGAGCGCGTCAACCCGGTTCCCGGCGTCGTCCGGATCGTGTATGACAATTGGGAGAAACTCGACCGCTCGAACCGGTACGGCAATCGCGTGCATTGAGGCAGAATGAGGATATGGAACTGAAGGGCAAACGCGTAGCGATTCTCGTCGATAACATGTACCAGGAATTGGAGGTATGGTACCCGCTATACCGCCTCCGCGAAGCCGGCGCGGAAACCAAGCTGGTGGCGGCGGAAGCCGGGAAGACATATACCAGCAAGTTCGGCTACCCGGCGGTTTCGGAACTGTCTTATGACGCCGTGAAAGCCGACGATTTCGACGGCGTGGTCATCCCCGGAGGATTCGCCCCGGACGTCATCCGGCGTTATGAAAAGGCGTTAGACTTCGTGCGGCAGCTCAACGCGCAAGGCAAGCTGGTTGCTTCCATCTGCCACGGCTTGTGGGTGAACTGCTCGGCGGGAATCTTGAAAGGGCGGCGCAGCACTTGCTTTTTCGCCATCAAGGACGACGTCATCAACGCCGGGGCTCACTACGAGGACGCCGAAGTGGTCGTCGACGGCAACTTGGTTTCCTCGCGCAAGCCGGACGATCTGCCGGCTTTCTGTCAAGCCGCCATTCGTGTGCTTGCGGGCGCGCGGTGAGCGTCATCCGCGTCGCCGGTCTCACTAAGCGCTACGGCGAGTTCGAAGCGGTTCGCGGCATCGACTTCGCCGTGGACGAAGGAGAGGTGTTCGGTTTACTGGGACCCAACGGCGCGGGCAAGACAACCACGGTTGAAATCCTCGAAGGATTGCGCGAGCGAACATCCGGCGAAGTCCAGGTTCTGGGGTTCGACCCCGCCGTGCAAGCCCGGGATCTGAAGGAGCGCATCGGCGTGTGCTTGCAGGCGACGAATCTGCCGGAGAAAATCACGGTAGCCGAAGCGCTGAACTTTTTCGCCTCGTTTTACCGGAACGCCGCCGACACGCGCCGCTTGCTCGACCGTCTCCAGCTTTGGGACCGGAGAAACACTTACTATTCGAAGCTCTCCGGCGGGCAGAAACAGCGTTTGGCGCTCGCCCTAGCCTTGGTCAACGACCCGCAAGTTCTGTTTCTGGACGAGCCTACGGCAGGCTTGGATCCGCAGGTGCGGCTCGAAATCCATAACCTGGTGCTTGAGCTGAAACAAGCCCGCCGCACGATTCTTCTCACTACGCATTACATCGAGGAAGCCGAGCGCCTGTGCGACCGCGTCGCCATCATCGACAACGGCAAGATCATCGCCCTCGGCGCGCCGGGAGAGATTCAGGCGCGCGCCGCCGGGCACTCCCGCATCACCATTCTTTGCGCCGAGCCGCTGCCGGAAATCGAATGCCCCAACGCGGGCGGCGCACAGATCCACATCGACGCCGCGCGAACGAAGCTGACAGCGGTTTCGAACGAGCCGACGCGCACCTTGGTCGAGCTGGTGAAGTGGCTCGACCAAACCGGCGTGGAGGTGGCGGATATCCACTTGAAGCGCCCCACGCTCGAGGACGTCTTTATTGAACTGACCGGCAAGAGGCTCCGGGACTGATGCGCGTCTACCTTGCCCACATCGTTCTGAATTTGAAGCTCACGCTGCGGGACCGGCTGGTGCTGTTTTTCAACTACGTCTTCCCGCTCGTTTTTTTCTTCATCTTCGCCCAAGCCTTCGGCGCCTCCCGCGGCGGCGCGTTTGTGCAGACGGTGTCTATGGTGCTGATCATCGGCGTGCTTGGCAACGGCTTCTTTGGCGCCGGCATCCGCGCCATCCAAGAGCGCGAGCTGAACATCCTGAGGCGCTACCGCGTCGCGCCTATCACGGCGGCGCCCCTGCTGGTGGCTTCGATGGTCACCGGATGGGCGAATTACTTGCCTATGGCGGTGGTGGTGCTGGCGCTGTCGCGCATTCTCTATGGCATGCCTCTGCCCGCGAATTGGATCTCACTCGCCGTCTTCCTGTCCATCGGCATCATCGCGTTCCGCTCCATCGGGCTGATGATCGCCTCGGTGGTCAACTCGGCTCAGGAAGGGCAGATTGTCATCCAGCTTTTCTATTTCCCGATGCTGTTTTTGAGCGGCGCGACGCTGCCGCTCGAATTCCTCCCCAAATGGGTGCAGGCGGTGGCGCAGTTCCTCCCGGCTTCGCACCTGTTCCTCGGAATCCAAGGCATCCTGATTCGCGGCGAGAACTTGCTCGACATTTGGCGAGCGGCTGCGGCGCTGGTGGTGACTACCGCCGTGGCGACTTTTCTCTCAGTGAAGCTTTTCCGCTGGGAGAAAGAAGAACGCATCAGCGGCGCGGCAAAGTTATGGCTCGCCGCCGCGCTGCTGCCGTTCCTGGCGCTGGGCGCTTGGGAGTTGCGGACGCAGCATAACCTGGTGAAAGTGAAGTCTCTCACCCGCGAAACACGGCGCAGTCAGGTCTTCCTCATCCGCGACGCCCGGCTGTTCACGCCCCGGGGCGGCGTCACCGGCTCCGTGCTGCTTAGGAAGGGAAAGATCGAGCGAATCTGGCACGGCGCGGCGCCACCCGCCCGCGAACTCAAGGCGGAGTCCATTGACGCCTCCGGCAAGACGCTCCTGCCCGCCCTCATCGACGGCGGCGTCCACCTCGACCAATCGGGCGGATTTCCCGATTCGCCGTCGCCGCGGGGCGAGCGCGCCACGCGGCGGTATCTGGCGGCTTATCTTTATTGCGGCGTTGGCGCGGTGCGCCCCGCTGCCTTCGATGCACGCGCCGCCATGCGGGTGGCGAGCGGCGAGTGGCTGGGCGCGGAGCTACTGGCTGAATCGCGGGAGGTCTATTCTTCCACCGAACGGGTGCCGGATGAAGTCTTCGCGCATCTGGCGGCGGAAGGGGTTCCTTTTGCCCCCGCGCTCGCGGCAGCCGAAGCCGCCGGTGCGCTGCGCGAGCGCAACCCGGCGCTATTGGAGCCCTCGCTCGTGCAGCAAGTCGGTCCGCCGGCTCTTATCGAGGATTTGAAGAAGAAACTCGCCGCTGAGCCGCCGGCGCCGCCTCTTCCCGGGCGTTTAGAGATAGCATCCGACAATCTGCGGCGCGCTTGGAAAGCCGGCGTCCGCCTGGTGGCGGCGAGCCAAGCTGGGATGCCGCTCTTGCTCCACGGACCCACCTTGCACCGGGAGCTGCATCTGTGGGTCAAAGCAGGCATCCCGCCGCGCGTGGCTGTGGAAGCAGCGACGGCTGGCAATGCGCAGTGGCTCGGCGCCGGCGCGCGCCTTGGGCAAATCGCCCCCGGCTACGAAGCCACGCTGCTGCTCGTCAACGGCAACCCGCTCAGCGAAATCGAAGCCACGCAACACATCTCCGCAGTCTTCTTCAAAGGCGAGCGCATCCTCCGCGCTGAGCTATTCGAGGAGGAATGAGACCGCTGCAGTTCCGTTATATCAAGGACGCTTGTCTAGTCTCATATACGACACCGCCCCACGCTAACATTCATGCATTGCTCAAGACAATGCGAACCACAGAAACATATTGAGGAACGCCCAGCCGGTGAGGGCTATGGCGGCGCCGGCGGCGACGGTCCAGCCTTTTTCGCCCGCCGGTCCCCATTCGCCCGGCAACCGGACAACGTAAGCAGCCGCGAAGCCCGCCGCCAAACCGCCGAGGTGCGCGGCGTTGTCGATGTGGAAAAACGGCAGCAAACCGAGAAGCAACCCATACACCGCCCAGCGGATATACCACCCGCGAATCGCCGCTCCCACCGTCGTCCGGCTGCGCACGCCCAAGGCGATCATGGCCCCGATCAACCCGAAAATGCCCGCCGAAGCGCCCACCGACAGCGACGGGGACCACCACACGCTCGCCGCGAAGCCCGCCACGGTGGCGGCGAAGTAAATCAGGATGAACCGCTTGACGCCGTATATCTCCTCGACCTGCGCGCCCAGATCCAGCAGCACCCAACTGTTCATCAGGATGTGGAACAGCCCGCCATGAAGAAATCCCGCCGTGATCAACCGCCACCACTGCCCGAACAGCACCGCCCCGCGATGTTTCGCGCCGAACTGAAACAGCGTCCGCCCGTCCAGATCCATCAGGCTGCTGCCGCCGCTTTTCATTCCATACAGCAAGGTCGCTACGAACAGCCCTACATTGATCGTCAAGATCAGCGTGGTCATGAACCGGGCGTGCGGGGTCAGTCCGGCGAGCAGATTGGCAGCCCGGCGCACATCCACAGCGCGCGGTCCGACTTCGGTCTCGCAGTACGGGCAGATGCGATCCCCGGAGGAGATGAAAGCCCGGCAGTGCGGGCACATTCTGCGGTGTTCCACTCTAGCCATTGTAACGGCTGCGGCGCTCCGAACCCGGAATCAAATCCTGCTACAATCAGGAGTTTAGATGATCGAAGGCTGACGGACGCCGCGCCGTTATGCGTTTTGAGGCGGGCGCTCCGTTTATGATAGAGAAGGAACCGGCGGGCGGGCGGTTGAAAGCCTGCCCCACGGAGGATCAATGGGCGAAGCACTTGGAATGGTGGAATGTCGCGGTCTGGTGGCGATGATTGAAGCCGCCGACGCAATGGTGAAAGCTGCCAAGGTGACCCTGGTGGGTTGGGAGAAGATCGGGTCCGGTTACGTCACGGCGCTGGTGCGCGGGGACGTGGCTGCGGTCCGCGCTGCCACCGACGCCGGGGCGGCTGCCGCGCGCAGGGTGGGCGAACTGATCGCCGTGCATGTCATCCCGCGCCCGCATCCGAGCCTGGAAGACGTCTTCCCGATCGGTAAGACGAACAATAAGTAGTAGGGTGACGGCGGCGGGTCCCGGTGCGGGCGCCGCCGCGCGGTGACATTATGATACTCGCTCGGGTTGTGGGCAGCGTCGTCGCCACGAGGAAAGATCCGCGCCTCGAAGGCAAGAAGCTGCTGGTGATCAAGCCCGTCACGCCGGAAGGCAAGGACGAAGCCGGCTACCTCGTGGCGGTCGATACGGTGAGCGCCGGATTCAAGGAAACCGTGCTCGCCGTCTCGGGCAGTTCCGCCCGCATGGCGGAAGGCTGCAAGGACAAACCTGTCGATACCGTCATTGTGGCTATCGTGGACGGCATCAGCATGGACGAAAGGCCAAAATAGCGCGATGTATTTAGGCCGGGTGGTTGGCCGGGTTTGGGCTACTGTCAAGAATCCCGCGCTCGAAGGGCGCCGCCTGCTGGTGGTGCAGCCTTTGACTCCGGAATTGGAGCCCGCGGGCAAACGCCTGGTCGCCACGGACGCCACCGGCGCCGGAGCCGGCGAACTCGTGTATTGGGTCCGCGGGCGCGAGGCGAGTTTCGCCTTCCTCCCCGATGAAGTGCCATCCGACATCAGCATCGTCGGCATCGTCGATGAAATCCACGTAAACCGGAAAAAACGTGCTGATCGGTAGAGTTGTTGGCGAACTGACCGCCACGCAAAAGCACGAAAGCTACGAAGGGAAGAAGATTCTTCTGGTTCAGCCGCTGGCGCTCGATGGCCAGGAGATGGGCGTTGCGCTCGTCGCTCTCGACGCGGTGAATGCCGGAATCGGCGACCGGGTTTTGCTGGTTACCGACGGCTACGCCGCCTTCACCTCCGTCGGACGCGACCTGTCACCCATTGACATGTCGGTTGTTGGCGTCATCGACCGCGTCGACCTCGCGGGGGGCGCCTTTGCGGCGGGTGCGCCGCCAAACGAGAAGGCTTCCTAGCACGATTCCTACGCCCACTTTGAGGATCTCGAGCACCGTATAGGCGTTGTGCAGCGTCCGCAGGCGGCTTTCTTCGAGCGCGGGCGCTCCGGAGGGCAGAAAATCCAACACCCGGCCGAGCGCCACCATCTGCGGCGTCAGAAACCAGTGGCTAACGGCCACCACCAGCAACATCACCAGCGGCAACCCCAGCTCAATCTGTCCCACCGAGGTGCCGAACAGCAGGATGCCGAATATCAGCAGCCCCAAACCGAGCTGCGCCAGTTCCCAGTTGCTGAACAGATACCGGTTCTGCTCGCTTACCTGATACCGGAGCAACTGCCGGACCGCCGCGGGCCCCAGCTTCTGATACTGCGACGTGCTCAACGCCGCAGGCTCCTTCATCGCGCGGTCAACGGAGCGGAAACTCTCCATCGCCACCCATCCCATCAAAACCGCTCCGCCCAGCCAGGCGCCGAGCAGCAGGCAAGCCAATCTTCTTGCGCTCATGGTTGCAATGAATCCCCTTAGTGTATCGCGGAGCGGGCGGTCTGTGGCAGAATCCAACTATGGCTTCTCCGACGCTCATTACCCGCCGCTCGCTGCTCGCAGCTTTGCCCGCCGCCGCTGCCGAGCCGGTGCGGCTGCCGGCGCGCGTCCGTGTCGCCATTCTCGGCTTGGACGGGCACACCGGAGAGATGGTGCGGCCCTTGCCTCAATTGCCCGACGTGGACATCGTCGCCATCTCCGACCCCACGCCGGGCGCCGCCGAAAAGTTCGGGCGCGGCAACGCGCGCTTGGCCGGCGCCGCGCGCTATACCGACTACCGCAAAATGCTTGACGCCCACAAGCTCGACGTCGTGGCTGTGTGCAACAACAACGGCGAGCGGGCCAAGGCGATTCTGGACTGCATGGAGCGTAAGCTCCACGTCATCGCCGAAAAGCCTCTGGCCCTTACTCGCGCCGACTTGGCCCGCATCAAGCGAACCATGGAGGAGAAGAAAGTCAAGCTCGGGATGCTGCTGCCCATGCGCTATGCGTCCGAGTACAAGGCGCTAAAGCAGATTGTCGACTCCGGCGAGATCGGCGAGGTGGCTCAGATTTCCGCGCAGAAATCCTACAAAGCCGGCAAGCGGCCCGATTGGATGCGCAACCGCGCCACTTACGGCGGCACCATTCCGTGGATCGGCATCCATATGGTGGACCTGATGCGGTTTGCGAGCGGCCGGGATTTCACCCACGCCGCGAGCTTCGCCAGCCGCGTCGGGCAGCCGGAGATCGGCGACATGGAAAACACCACCGGTACGGTATTCCGCATGGACAACGGCGGTGTGGCGACGCTGCACATGGACTACTACCGGCCGGAAACGGCGCCCACGCACGGCGACGACCGCCTGCGGCTAGCCGGCGAAAAAGGCGTCGCCGAGTATATGGCGGCCACAGGCGTCACGCTCATCTCCAAATCCACGAAGCCCAAGGTGCTGACCGAGCTGCCGCCTCCCGGTTCCGTTTTCGTCGATTTCCTGAACCATGTATACAACGGGCGCCCGGAGACGTTAACGCTCGCCGACATCTTCCGCAACTGCGAAATCATCCTCGGCGCCCAAGAGGCCGCCGAGAAACGCCAGATCGTGGCTCTGTGAAACTCAGGAAGTTTACACCAGATTCACTGTAACGCGGCGCCCCACGATCGCCGCTGCTCGCTGAAGAGTCGAAAGCGTGATGTCATGGGTGGGATCGAGGAGGCGGTCCACCTGAGAGCGGCTGGTTTTTAACAACGCGGCCATTGTGCTTTTTGAGATCTTCCGTTCCTTCATCGCCTGCGCCAACTGCCAAGCCACAACTTCTTTGATGGCCTGTGCCTGAGCTTCCTCGAAAATGCCTTCCTCTCTCAGGAAATCGTCAACACTGGAACCAACATGTTTCTTGCTCATTGTTCCAACTCCTTCTTCCTTCTCCGCGCGATTGCAATCGCTCCGGCCGGAGTCTCGCGAGTCTTTTTCAAGAAGCCGTGTAGCGCTACCAGATAACCCTTGTAAAAGCAAATGAACACCCGGGCCGTTCTGTTCCCCGGCAGGTCGGTGCGGACCTCCCACAATCCGTCTTCCATTGGGCGGCATAAGGGCATTCCCACGGGCCACCGCCACTGAGCTCTCAACAGGTCCAACCCGATAGCGCGCCTTTCAGTCACGTCTAAGCGCCTCAGCCACTCCCGAACGGGCTCCCTACCTGCTGCGGTACGGTAAAAAACAAGCGGAACCTTTCGCGGTTCTGACTTTTCTGCCACGTAGAGCTGCCCTCGTTCTGAATGTACCACGAATGGTACACCGGGAGCTCCGGGAGAATTTGACTGTATCGGGCTGGCGGAAGCTAGTGGGAGTCGAACCCACCCGGGACGCGAGGCGCCCCGCGCTGGTTTTGAAGACCAGGCCCAGCACCGGCCAAGACTAGCTTCCAATGCGATTCTAACAACAACTACAATGGGAGGCTCCGGGCGAAGTTTTGCTAGATTGGATGGGAAAGGATCGGGAACCTCATATGGAGACTATTAGAACAGCGGTAATCGGCGCGGGTTTCATGGGCAAGGTGCATGCGGAAATGATCCGGCGCTTGGGCAAGGTCGAGATCGCCGCGGTAGCCGGCGTCGACGATCAGGAGGCGAAGTCCTTCGGCGAAAGCATCGGCGTGGAGAATTACACGTCGGATTGGCGCCAGATCATCAGCGACGCTTCCATTCAGGCGGTGCACGTCTGTACGCCAAACAACCTGCATTTCCCTATCTCGATGGCTGCCCTCAAAGCCGGCAAAGCCGTCCTGTGCGAAAAGCCGCTGACGATGAACGTCGCGGAAGCCAAGCAGCTGGTCGAAATGGCTAAGAAGACCAAACTGCCCAACTGCGTCAACCACAACCTCCGCTACTACCCCGTCTTGCAGCACTTGCGGCAAATGATCGCCAAAGGACAGCTTGGCGAAATCCTGGTGGTGCAGGGCACTTACTCGCAAGACTGGCTGCTGTATGACACGGACTACAACTGGCGCGTCGAATCCAAGCACGGCGGCAAGCTCCGCTGCATGGGCGACATCGGCTCGCACTGGATGGACCTGGTGCAACATCTGACCGGGCTCAAGATCACCGCTCTGTGCGCCGAGCTCGAGACCTTCCATAAGACGCGCAAACGCCCCAAGCAGAGCGTCGAGGCGTTCGCCAACAAGATGCTCACCGCCGCCGACTACGACGAGATCAAGATCGATACAGACGACTACGGCGCCGTGCTCCTGCACCTCGGCAAGCGGGCTCGCGGAGCCTTCACCGTCAGCCAGGTTTCAGCCGGCTGCAAGAACCGCTTCCAGATGGAGATTTACGGAACCAAGGGAGGCGCCATTTGGAATCAGGAGCGCCCCGATGAACTCTGGCTCGGCGATCGCGACAATCCCAACCGCCTGCTCCTGAAGGACCCGTCGCTGCTCGACCCCGACGCCCGCTCTTTCGCCGACCTCCCCGGCGGTCACAGCGAAGGCTACGACGACGCGCACAAGCAGGTTTACAAGCGCTTCTACCGCAAAGTGGCGGACCCGAAAGCGCCTGTCGACTATCCCACCTTCGCCGACGGCTTGTGGGGCATGACGCTGCTCGAAAAAGTGCTCGAAAGCAGCAAGAAGAAAGCCTGGGTTAAGACCGGCGCCTGAAGCCTGAAGTTTTCTGTTGAGTCCCGCCGCGGCTTCACGCATCTGCTGAACTATGATGCTGAAGCCGCGACTTGTTTTAGGGGTGTGTCTCGCGCTGCCCGCAGCCTTCGGTCAGGACTGGGCGCGCCAGCAGTTGGAAAAATCACCGCGTCACCAGGAGTGGGTGCGACTGAAGGCGGGCGCCGCGACGGTGCACGCATTCGTGGTCTACCCGGAAGTGAAGCACAAGGCGACGTCTGTCGTCGTCATCCACGAGAACCAAGGGTTGACGGATTGGGTGCGCACGGTGGCGGACGAACTCGCCGGACACGGATACATCGCCATCGCGCCTGACATGCTTTCCGGAAAAGCGCCGAACAGCGGGAAGACCAGCGATTTCCCGTCCGCCGACGCCGCCCGGGAGGCCATCTACAAACTCCAGCCTGAAGAAGTCACCGCCGCGCTCCATGCCGCCACCGACTATGTCCGCACGCTTCCGGCAGCGAATGGGAAGGTCGCCGTGGCGGGATTTTGCTGGGGCGGCTCCCAGACGTTCCGCTTCGCGACGGTTCGCTCCGGGCTGGCGGCGGCGTTCGTCTTCTATGGTTCCGGTCCCGACAACGTCTCCGGCATCACAGCGCCGGTTTACGGCTTTTACGGCGGCGCCGACGCCCGCGTCAACGCCACCATCCCCAAGTCCGAAGAACTCATGAAAGCCGCCGGCAAGAAGTACGAGCCGGTCATTTACGACGGCGCCGGGCACGGCTTCATGCGCAGCGGGCAGGACCCCGCCGGGTCGGAGGTCAACCGCAAAGCGCGGGCGGAAGCTTGGAAACGGTGGCTCTCCCTCCTCGCCCAACTGTAGCCGGCCCGGCGGAGCCCAAGCCGTGATAAAGTCTCTCTGAGGCTCATATGAACCGGCGATCTTTCTTGCACGCTGCGGGAGGCTTGGCGGCATCCCGGCTGTGGGGGCAGGCCAAACGCCGCCCGAATTTCATCTTCATCTTGGCCGACGATCTCGGTTGGGGCGACTTGGGCTGCTATGGCAACCGCTTCATCAAGACTCCGTCCCTCGACCGGCTGGCCAAACAAGGAACCCTGTTCACTCAGTTCTATGTCAACAACCCGGTGTGCTCGCCGAGCCGCACGGCTTTCATGACGAGCCACTTCCCGGCTCATCACCGGATCCACGGACATTTGGCCACCCCCGAAATGAATGAGAGACGGGGCATGCCCAACTTCCTCGACCCCAAGGTGACCACCGTAGCCCACTTGCTCCAGAAGGCGGGCTACCGCACGGCGCACTTCGGGAAATGGCACCTCGGCAGCGGACCGGGTGCGCCGCTCCCTGCCGCCTATGGCTTTGACGAGCACAAGACGCTCAACTCCAACGACAAGTCCTTCCCCGAAGAAGCCAAGGACCGGTACTTCCGGGCCAAGTCAACGGGCTTGCTGGTCGACGAAACGATCCGGTTCATCGAAAAGAACAAGGACCGTCCTTTCTATGTCAATCTTTGGACGCTGGTGCCGCACGCCATCCTCAACCCCACAGAAGAGCAAACGAAACCCTATGCGCGCTTCGCTCCCGGCGGAGGAGTCCCGGAACGCGGAGCGCTGCAAATCTATTACGCCTCCGTCACCAACCTTGACGAGGAAATTGGCCGGCTGATGAAACGCCTGGACGAGATGGGGCTGGCCGACAACACTGTGATCGCTTTTTCGAGCGACAACGGGCCTGAAGATATCCATATCGCCAACGCCAGCCACAGCGCCGCCGGGTCACCCGGACCGTTCCGCGGGCGCAAACGCAGCCTTTATGAAGGCGGGGTCAGGGTGCCGTTTATCGTTCGCTGGCCGGGACAGATACCGGCGGGAAGAGTCGAAAACCGGGCGGTAGTCACGGGCGTGGACTGGCTCCCGTCCGTGTGCCGCCTTGCCGGGGTGGACGTTCCGTCCGACGTAAAGCCCCAAGGCGAGGACATGAGCGACACTTGGCTTGGGTCCTCCCGGGAGCGAACCAAACCCATCTTTTGGGAATGGCGGTTCAATATCGCCGGGTACAACGTGAACCGTAGTCCTATACTGGCTATACGTCATGGGCGATGGAAGTTGCTCATGAACCCGGACCGCTCCCGTGTAGAATTATTCGACATTCCGCAAGACCCCATGGAGCTCAATAATTTGGCTGACAAGAACCCTAATGTTGTCAAAGACTTGAGCGCCAAACTTCTGGATTGGCACAAGACCTTGCCGCCCGGACCCATGGATCCCTCAGCGGGAAAGAACGATTACCCATGGCCAAAGTAGGAGTGAAATCACCCAGTACTGGGTGTAAGATCCCAGAGCAACTGGGAGGGTTCCCCCATTACTACTAGAACTGTCCGACTAAGTATTTGAAAATTGCGTTAACCGAGTTTGGCACGGAATGTGCAGTTGATAAGGCAACAACAAGTCGTCATCGACTATAAGCATCCCCGGCGACGAACCCCAGACGTCGCCAACCCCTCCGAGTAAAGCCCCGGTTCCCCAACCGGGGCTTTAACTTTCTTGCCCTACACTGGATGGAGAGATGGCGTCGCGCAACCCTTGGATTACTCTTACCTCTCGCGAGGTGTATGCCAACCGATGGCTCAAAGTTCGTGAGGACGAAGTCGTCCGCCCGGATGGCGGCATTGGAGTGTACGGGGTGGTGGAAATACCTCCGTCTGTGGGCGTCGTCGCCATCAACGACCGTGGCGAAGTCGCCTTGGTGGGCCAGTGGCGCTACGCCAGCCGCTGCTATTCGTGGGAAATACCGCGCGGAGGCTCGCGCGAAGGCGATCCTGACATGCTCGCCGCCGCCCGGCGCGAATTGAGGGAGGAGGCGGGGCTGGAGGCGGAGCAGTGGCATTTTCTTTCGGCGGTTCAGGTCTGCAACGGGGTCACCACCGATATCCAACACCTGTATCTGGCCACGCAGTTGAGGCGCGTAAACGGCGATCAGGATCCCGAGGAAAGCATCGTTTGCCGTTTCGTGCCCTTCGCGGAAGCCATCCGGAGCGTGATGAGCGGAGAAATCACCGAGGTGTGCAGCGTCGCCGCTTTGCTGATGGTGGACCGCCTCAGGCGGAGCTGAATCTCAGGCGCACTGCGCCATGCGGCCGATCACAAACTCTTGCACGGTCTCGAGCCGCACCAGCTCGGCCTGCTTCTCAAAGCACGCCCGGAACTCAGCCGCCATCGTCCGGCAGGCTCGCCGGGTGTGCAAGCGCAGGAAAATCGCCTCCGCCGCCTTCCCGTCCAATTGCTGGCAGACGACCGCCAAGTCTCTGGCCGCGCACTCGATACAGCTACGGCAGTCGAGGCCTTCGTCTTGGCAATCGTCTCTCACCGGTCTGTGGCTCAGCGTCCGATTCACTGTCCGCTCCGAACGGGAAACTCTATTTATACAGGATCCCACCCCAAAACGCAAAGAACTTCTAAGTGGGCATCCCTAGACTCATTTGAGGGTATCCACCGGGACTCTGGTAGGAGATTCACCTTATTCTCCGCCAAGCCGCGGCAGATCGGGTACAATGCCCGGGGAATCCCTTTATGCCACTGCTGCAAAGTTCCTTCACGCGTTGTATTGCGGTGGTTTTCTGCGCCTTAGCCGCCGCAGGCTGGCAGGACCCGCAGGCGGACGCGCGGAAGTTCGCTGAGATCAAAGCCCGCTTCGAGCGCGGCGAGCCCATCAGCCGCGAAGAGCGCGAATGGGCGCAGGAGTACCGCCGGCGCCAGATGAGTAAGGGTAGCGTGCCCGACGCGGCGCAAAAGAAGCTTATCGAGGAGTTCCGGCAGAAGAATCCCCCGCGGGAATCGACGGGACTCATCCCGCTGACCGATTTGGGGAAGCAACGTTACAAGGGCGAGGAAGGGGGGCTGTACCCGGGTGGGGTGAACGTGCCGCCTGCCGCGCACCTAAAAACCGGGATGGCGATGGCGAAGCAAATCGCGCCGTTGGACGCCCAAGGTAAGCCGTCCCCGGACGGCAAGATCGTGCTGCTGTCCATCGGCATGTCCAACACTACGCAGGAGTTTCAGGCCTTTATGAAGCTTGCGGCCTCTGAACCGGGCTTGAACCCCCGGCTGGTCATTGTCGACGGCGCGCAGGGAGGTCAAACCGCCCGTATCACTGCGGATCCCCGGGCTAAGTTCTGGGACGTGGTGGCGCAGCGGCTAGGCAACGCCGGCGTGACAGACCGGCAAGTCCAAGTGGCTTGGGTCAAACAAGCAAACGCCCGGCCCACAGAACCTTTCCCCGCTGAGGCCAAACGTCTATACGCCGATCTGATTCAAACCCTCCAAAACCTTCACAGCAAGTTCCCGAACTTGAAGATCGCCTATCTGTCCAGCCGCATCTATGGCGGCTATGCGCTGACGCCGCTGAACCCCGAGCCGCACGCTTACGAAAGCGCATTCGCCGTGAAATGGGTCATCGCCGGGCAAATTGCCGGACAGCCGGAGCTGAACTTCGACCCGGCGAAGGGCGCTGTCCGGGCGCCATGGGTCGCCTGGGGACCCTATCTGTGGGCGGATGGAGTCAAAGGGCGCAAAACGGATAGCTTAATCTGGCTCGCGGAGGATTTGGTTGAAACCGACCGCACCCACCCCTCGGAATCCGGACGCCGCAAGGTGGCGCAGCTATTGCTCGAGTTTTTCAAGACGGACCCAACCGCCAAACCATGGTTTCTGGCCCGCTAACTGTCCAACCGGGAGTGGGAAATGAACGCCGTCACCCGCAGAGCTTTTCTCGAACTTGCTCCGGGCGTTGAGCACGGGGCGCGGCGGAAGTGCGCGATTGTGGCCTGAGCCGTACGAAAACATTAGGAACTCCCGCGTCTCCAGGAGTGGGGACGCACCACCCCCTGTGGCGCAAGCACTCGTGCTTGCAGCGCCTCCACTCGTGGAGGCGCCTGGGATCTATCGCGACCACTTGTGGAGACTTCCGCGAGCGGATCCGGGATCTGGCGGACCTGATCGGGTTCACTCTCATCGAGGAGGACGTTTGATACCGTGAAGGAGTGAGCCGGCGAACACTTTATTTCGTTCTATTGGGCATCGTCGTGGTTGCCTGCGGCGTGGCGGCGGTGATGTATTTCACCCGCGGCAGCCATATACGCGTCGAGGGCGCGATTCAGCATTACCGGACGCTGGCGGTCGACGACAACGCGTCGCTCGCCTTCCTGGACTTCCGGATCACCAATCCGGCGGACTACCCCTTCGTGGTGAAGAAGGTCACTGTCACCATCACCGCTGAAGACGGGCAGAAACTGACCGGCGAGAACATCGCCGAGATCGACGCCCGGCGGATTTTCGAGTTCTACACCAGCCTGGGCCAAAAATACAACGAAACGCTGCTCGCACGCGATCGCATCCCGCCGAAGGCGAGGTGGGACCGCATGATCGGGGTGCGCGTGGAGGCGCCGGAAGCCAAGATCCGGCAGCCCAAGGAAGTCCGCCTGCGCATCGACGACGTCGACGGAGCGTTTTCCGAACTCGTCCGCAAATCGCGTTAGGCGGAGTTCTGATGTATAGTGTCAGTGGGGGTAGTTTATGACGCGGTTAGGAAAGTTTTTTGCAGCAGTTCTTTTCTGCGCTTGTTTGGCGTACGGCCAAACGCCGACGGCAAGCGTTGTCGGAAGGATTACGGACGCCACTGGAGCTGTGATTCCCGGCGTGACGATCAAAGTAACGAACCTGGACACGAATGTCAGCCACACCGGAAGCTCCAACGAAGTGGGCGACTACACGATCCCTTATTTGAACCCGGGGCGCTACTCTTTGGAAGCCTCGGCAGCCGGTTTCCGCACATACAAGCGTGCCGAATTCACGCTGGCGGTGGAACAAGTATTGCGCATCGACATCCCGTTGGAAGTCGGCGCGGCTGCGGAAAGCATCACCGTCAGTGAGGCGCCGCCGCTGCTCAACACCGAAACCGCCACGCGCGGCGAGGTGACCACACAGGAGGAAATCAAGGAGCTGCCGCTGGACGGGCGGGACTTCACGGACCTGGCGCTGCTGACCGGCGGAGTCATACCGAAAGGCGATGGCGGCGACGGCACTTACGCGGTGAACGGCGCGCGCGCCGACAACGCCGGGTTCCTTGTCGACGGCATGAACAACACGCAGCGCCGCAACACCGGAGCGATGATCACGCCGCCGCTCGAGGGCGTGCAGGAATTCAAAATGCTGACCTCCGGCTTTTCCGCCGAGTACGGGCGTTACGCCGGCGGCATGCTCACAGTGGTCACCAAGAGCGGCACGAACCGGCTGCGCGGCTCGCTCTACGAGTTCATGCGCAACGACGCGTTGGACGCCACCGGGTACTTCTCCGTGGAAAAGTCGAAGCTGCGTCGAAACCAGTTCGGCGCGACGCTTTCCGGTCCCGTCTACCTTCCAAAGCTTTATGACGGGCGGAACCGGACGTTCTTCATGTTCACGTGGGAAACCTTGCGCTTGATCAACGGCAAGAGCGTGCGGACTCTGGTGCCCGAACCGGAGATGCTGCGCGGCGACTTCTCGAAAGCGGTGGATGGCTTCGGCAGACCCGTGGCGCTTACTGACGCGCTTAACCGCGTCCCCTTCCCCAACAACCAGATCCCTGCCAGCCGCATCAACCCGGTCGCCGCTAAGATGGGCAGCTACTACCCCGCGCCCAACATCCGCATCGGCGTATTCAACTACATCTCGCAGGGCAACGCCACCACGAACTCCAACAACTTCGGCCTCAAAGGCGACCACAATCTAAGCCAGCGGGACCGTCTCACGTTGAGCGCCTTCTGGAGGTCGAACGACAGTTGGGATCCCATCATGACCAGCCGTTCGCCCATCCCCTTCTTCGGCTCCACGAACAACACGCCTTCGGTGCTCGCTTACATCCGGTACTTGCGGTCAATTACGCCGACCGTCTTCTTGGAAGCCAGCGCCAATTTCTCCCGCCGGACGAATCACCAAGTTTGGCCTTACAGCGCCGACAAGGATTGGTCCGCTGAGACAGGTTTTATCGGCGGGATCAAGAATCCGATCGCAGCGGGACCGCCTTCCATTCAGATCACCAGCTACATGACACTCGGCCCGGCGTATGACATCCCCAAGATTTGGGCATATAACAACTATCAGTACGCCGCCACCACCACTTGGATCAAAGGACGGCATTCCATGAAGTTCGGCGGCGATTTCCTGCGCGCACAGTACTTTTCGCGCAACTATGGCGACACCCGCGGACGCGTGACCTTCGATGGCCGCTTTTCGGGTCAGTCCATGTCGGACTTCCTATTGGGTTGGATTAACAGCTCCCGGCGTCAACTCGACGGCGCGGGACCGTACCACCTAATGTCGAGTTACTCCGGATTCGTGCAAGACGACTTCAAGGTCACGCCGTCGCTGACGCTGAACCTCGGGCTGCGGTACGAAGTTATGAAGCCGCCCAAGGAGAAGTTCGGCGCGTGGGCCATGTTCATGCCGCCGCTGGGCAAGGTCGTTGTAGCCGGCATCGGAACCTTGCCTCAACAGGAGTTCGACTTTCGCATCAACAGCACTGGCTTGGCGCAGTATGTGGTGAAGGCTGCCGACGTCGGCCTGCCGCCGACGATCACCAAGACGGATTGGACCAATCTCGCCCCGCGGTTTGGCTTCGCGTGGAGGTTATTCGGCAGCAGCAAGTCCGTCTTGCGGGGCGGTTACGGCATCTTCTATGGCACGAGTTCGCTATACCGCATGGACGAATACGCCGACACGTTCCCGTTCTCGGTCACAGAAACCTTCAGCCGTGTCAGCAACAATCCTGAGATTCTCACGCTCTCGGATCCCTTCCCGCTGTCCCGGAGGGGGTTCAGCGGAGTCACCGGCAGTTACGGTCAGGAGAATCCCGAACCTCAGAGCCAGTACATGCAGTCCTGGAACCTCACGATCGAGCGGGAGTTCAGGGGCACCGTTCTCGAAATCGCGTACGCCGGCTCGAAGGGCACCCATTTGCAGCGCCGTTACGACATCAACCAGCAGGGGCGGACCTACGAAACCCGAACCATCCGGCCGTACCCCTTCTTCGGCTCCATCCAGATCATCAACGACGGCGCGAATTCGATTTACAATTCGGGCCAGGTCACCGTTCGGCGCAGGTTCTCCAAGCAGTTGTTCGTCCGCGCTTCCTACACCTACGCCAAGTCGATCGACGAATCCTCGAATACCGGGGGCACGATCCAGTACAACTTCTCGTCCGCCCAGGATGCCCGCAACTTGAAGCTGGAGCGCGGCCGTTCGGACTTTGACATCGGCCACACCTTCGCCGGCAGCTTCATTTGGACGCCGCAGCTCTCCCGGCACTGGCTCGCCACCGGCTGGCAAATCGCCGGCACAAGCACGATCTACACCGGTCCGCCGTTCACTCCGCGTGTGGCTAACGTGAACTACAGCGCGGGCGAAGCCACCCGCCCGGATCGCATCGCCAAGGGCACGGTTCCGAATCCGAGCCCCGACCGCTGGTACGACCGGGACGCCTTCCCGGTTGTCCCGACCGGCTCGTATCGCTTCGGCAACTCCGGCCGCAACATCCTGGACGGACCCGGCTCGATCATCATCAACTTGTCGTTGTCCCGGCGCATCCAGCTAGGCGAGCGCCGGACGTTGCAGTTCCGCGCCGAGTCCTTCAACCTTCCCAACCACCCGAACTTCGGTCTGCCCGAAAACAACGTCAACGTGATTTCGGCGGCTACGATCAACCGGGCGAAGAACAACCGGAATCTTCAGTTGGGCCTCCGCCTGGAGTTCTAGCCATTCATCCGGCCGGTTCCGATTTCTACGTAATTCCGAAAAATATGATAGGAATTAGAAAGATCGGAACCGGCCGTGAAAGAAAGCGCACCGCAACCCAGGGAACGAATTCTGCGCATCATCGCGCAGGATCCCGCCGTACGCCGCCCCGATGGCCGCATCCTCACCGCGGATGTCGCCGTCCCCGCCGAAAACCTCCTTCCGGGACCCCGGGGCTATCGCGTCCATGTGATTGATTACGACGCCTCCGCCGGCGTACTCTACCGCCCCGGCAATCCTCCGAACGAATCCGACCCCTACTGCAACTCCGCCGATGATGTCTTGCTAGGGGACCCCGGCTTCCATTGCCAAAACGTGTACGCCATCGTGATGCGCACGCTGGCGCGATTTGAATTCGCGCTTGGGCGCCGCGTCCCATGGAGCTTCTCCAGCCACCAAATTCAAATTGCTCCGCATGCTTTTTCCGACGCCAACGCCTTTTATTCCCGGGACGATCAGGCCATTGTCTTTGGGTATTTTCCGGGCTCGAAAGGCGTGGTTTTCACCTGTCTCTCCCATGACGTTGCGGCGCACGAAACCACGCACGCCCTGATCGACGGTTTAAGGGAGCGCTTCAACGACCCTTCCTCGCCGGACCAAGCCGCCTTCCACGAAGGATTTTCCGACATCGCCGCCCTGTTGAGCGTTTTTTCCCTGCCTGAGCTAGTGGAAACCCTGATTGATCTCGACTCGCCGCAGCGCCGCCCGGACCACGTCGCCGCCTCGGCGGTCGACATCCCCAACCTGCGGCGCTCAGCACTCATGGGATTAGCTGAACAGATGGGCAGCGAAATGGCGGCGCTCCGCGGTTCGGCGCTGCGGCGGTCGGTGGAGTTGACGCCCTCGGACAAATATCTCCGCCAAGAAGAGTTCATGGAGCCGCACAGGCGCGGCGAGATCCTCGTGTCGGCGGTGCTGAACTCGTTTTTGGCCGTATGGCGAAACCGCATCAAAGGCTTGGGAGAGGCGGCGCCGGGCTACTACAACCGGCAGCGGGTCGCCGAGGAGGGCGCAAGCGCCGCCCGGCACCTTCTGACGATGGCCATACGGGCGCTCGACTACACCCCTCCGGTGGACCTCGAGTTCTCAGATTTCTTGAGCGCGCTGCTCACTGCCGACACGGAGATTCAGCCGGACGATTCCCGGTTCCATTACCGCCCGGCTTTGCTCGCCACATTCGAGAGTTTCGGCATCCGGCCTACGTCCAAGGGCCTGAACGGAATTTGGGAGCCGCCTGGCAGGAAGTTGACTTACGGATCTACCCATTTCGAACCCATGCAGCGCGACACCGATGAAGTTTTCCGATTCTTGTGGGAGAACAGGCGGGCTCTCGGGCTGCACAGCGACGCGTACACGCGCGTGCTTTCGGTGAAACCCTGCACCCGCGTGGCGCCGGACGGGTTCGTGCTTCGTGAAACCGCCGCTGACTACATTCAGATCCTCACCATCCGCGCCGATGAGCTGGCGCGTTATGGCATTCGCAAGCCGGACCGCATGCCGGGGTCCCAAGTTGTGAAGTTGTTCGGCGGCGGCGCCCTCATCTTCGATGAGCGCGGGCAGCTCAAATTCCACGTCCGCAATAAGGTGCTCAATGCGGAGCGGCAGTCCCGGCGGCTACGGTACCTGTGGGAATACGGATTCTTCGATCGCGGAGCGCGCGCCCGCAGTCACATCTCGGAACTGCACCGGCGCAAGATGATGGGGCTGCCCATGGAAACCGTGGAGGACTGAACGTGCCGGGCGCCAAGAAACCGCTCCGCCTTACCTTGCGGGTTTACAAAGCCGGGTTCGGCGACTGCTTCCTGCTCACTTTTCATTACGCCTCCTTTGACCGCCATCTGCTTATCGACTTCGGCACTTCGGGTCTCGATGACAACGGGGCGGGTTGGGCGCTACGGGTGGCGGGCGACATCCGCGCCCAAACGGGCGGCAAGCTCCACGCTATCGTGGCGACCCACCGCCACAAAGATCACATCAGCGGCTTCGCCACAAAGGCGGGGGGTAAAGGCTCGGGAGACGTTATCGCTTCTTTGGAGCCGGACGTGGTCATACAGCCTTGGACTGAGGATCCGGAGGCTGCGCCGGATGCGGTCCGCCCCGCCAGCGCCGCGCCGGGCGCTCACGCCTTCGTGCGGTCGCTCGCCGGGATGCAAAGCTTCTGCGCTCACATGTTACGGGAACTGCCTGCGCTCGAGGGCAAGATCGCCCAAACCGCATGGCGGCAGTTGAAATTTCTTGGCGAAACGAACTTGCCGAACCTGACGGCGGTCAAGAACCTCCAAAAGATGGGCCGGCGGAATTACTACGTGCATTTCGGGTCGTCATGCGGGTTAGAGAACTTGCTGCCCGGCGTGAAGTGCCGCGTCTTGGGTCCGCCCACGCTGGAACAGTGGGCGGAGATTGGCAGGCAGCGTCCGCGCGACGCCGAAGAGTTCTGGCATTTGCAGGCGAAGGCGGAGCAAACCGCCTGCGCAGGAGAAACGCCGTTCCCCCAACACGCCGTCAGCCGGCGCAGCTCGCTGCCGCCGCAGACGCGGTGGTTTATCGAGCGGCTCGACCGGCTGCGCGGCGAGCAGTTGCTGAGCATCGTGAGGGCGCTCGATGAGGCTCTCAATAACACGAGCGTGATTCTGCTTTTTGAGTGCGGTGGCAAGAAACTCCTCTTTCCCGGGGACGCCCAAATCGAAAACTGGTCTTATGCGCTTTCCAAGTCGGCAGTTCGCCGGTGGCTCGAAGACGTGGACGTTTATAAGGTCGGGCACCACGGGAGCCTGAACGCTACGCCCAAGACGCTGTGGGGACTATTCCGGAAGCGCGCTCCGGAGCCGGCGCCCGGGCGTCTTGCCACCATCAACTCGACCATGCCCGGCAAACACGGCGACCCGCGGCGGGGCACCGAGGTGCCGCGGAAAAAGCTCGTGGACGCCTTGCGCGCCGAAAGCGAGTATTTCAGCACCGAGGACATCAAGGGCAGGGATAGCATCCGCCGCGACTTGGTCTTCGATCTGTAGGGAGGATTCATGGCGAATCAGGATTGGCTATCGGATTTGTCTCCTGTGTCACGGCAGGCGGAGCAGGAGCCTGAGCCGGCTTCCGGCGCGGCGCTGTGCCTTTCGGGCGGCGGCTATCGCGCCATGCTGTTCCACGCCGGCGCGCTGTGGCGCTTGAATGAACTCGGCTATCTGCCCCGCCTGACACGCATATCGAGCGTTTCCGGCGGGTCGATCACCGCAGCCGTGTTGGGCTTGAACTGGCCTAAATTGGACTTCGACCCGCGGGGGGTCGCGCGCCGTTTCGAAGAGTTCGTGATTGAACCTTTGCGCCGGATGGCGGGCGAGACGATCGACGCCTCGAGCATTTTGGGCGGCGCGCTAGGACCCGGCTCCGCAGCGCAGAGAATTCAAAAGGCGTACCGCAAGGTTTTGTTCGGCGAGGCGACTTTGCAGGACCTCCCCGACGTTCCCCGCTTTGTGATCAACGCCACCAACGTGCAGTCCAAGGCATTGTGGCGGTTCTCAAAGCCCTATATGCGCGATTACCGGGTTGGGGAGATCCGGAACCCGCGCGTGGAGCTAGCCGTCGCCGTGAGCGCCTCCTCGGCGTTCCCTCCGTTCCTGTCGCCGGTGGAGTTGAAGCTCGATCCCGCCAGTTTCACCCCGGCGAGCGGTCAGGATTTACAGTTCGAGCCGTACACCAGCCGCGCCGTGCTGACCGACGGCGGCGTCTATGACAACCTCGGGCTCGAGACCGCCTGGAAGCGCTGCAAGACCGTTCTCGTCAGCGACGGCGGCGGCGGGACGCCGGACGAACCGGAACCGCATACGGATTGGCTTCGCCACACCTACCGCGCGCTCACTCTGATTGACAACCAAGTAGGCGCCTTGCGCAAGCGTTTGCTGATCGCGTCATACCGGTTCGGTCTTCGCGAAGGCGCATATTGGGGGATCCGCAGCGACATCCGCAACTATCAGCTCAGCGACGCCCTGCCCTTCCCTCTGGAAGAGTCCACAGCCATCGCCAACACGCCCACGCGGCTCAAGAAATTGGACGCCTCGACACAGGAGCGCCTCATCAACTGGGGCTACGCCGTCTGCGACGCTGCGGTCCGCAAGCACTCCCCTCCCCCGTCCGATGCTCCCCCGCCCTGCTTGCCATACCCCAAGTCCCCAATAAATAGGCCAAACTGAGGCAGTCGAATGACGGCGAATTTGCAGTTGAAAGATGGGGCGTCCTGACGAAGGGATATCCAAGAGCCGGGTTCCGCTGTCCCTTGTCAACGGCGCGGTCCAGTTTGACTCTCCCCGGACTTTACATCGGCGTGGAGAGCCTTGAGGACTTTGGCCATGGCTTGGAGGCGCTTGGGTTCTTTCGATGAGAGGTCGTTCTTTTCCGAGACGTCTGTACGGAGGTTGTAAAGCTCAAACCGGTCCAGCGCGGCGTTCGCCAGAATCTTCCAGTCCCCGTCGCGCATGGCGATTTTCATCTCGCTTAGCGCCTTGTCGTACTGCCAGTAAAGCGGCTGCTTGCGCTTGATGGGCTTGCCTTCGAGCGCCGGCAGGAAACTTGCGCCGTCCAGCCGGCGATCCCGCGGCGCCTGAACGCCAGCGGCTTCGCACAACGTGGGCAGTAGATCGAGGAAACTGATCGGGGCGCCGCTCACGCTGCCGGGCTTGACTTTTCCCGGCCAGCGCAGGATGCCGGGCACCCGCGTGCCGCCCTCGTACATGTGCAATTTCATCCCCCGCAAGCGCCCAGGGCTGCCGTGGGAGCGCCATGCGTTGGGATACCGGTTGAGCGTCTCCGGTCCGTTGTCGCTGGTGAACAGAGCGAAGGTGTTCTGCCGGTAGCCGCTTTCGTCCAGTTTTTTCAACAAGCGGCCCACCGCTTGGTCAATTTGCGCGACGTTGGCGTAGTAAAGCGCTTCGCCTTTCTTCGTGGCTTGCGAGTACCGCTCCACGAGCGAATCCGGCGAGTCCACCACTTCATGCGGCTCGTGGAACCAAACGAACAGGCAGAACGGCTTGTCCTTGGGCTTCCTTTCAAGCCACGAAATGGCTTCATCGACAATGATGTCGCTCGAAAAGCCTTTCAACGGGCCCACCTTTTGCCCGTTGCGCACGAAATTCGTCGGGTTGCGGTGCGAGGGCGCGGCGTTGTTCTGGGTCGAAAACCAGTGGTCGAAGCCGTGGTCGTTGGGTTGCGGCTGTTCCGGCGAATTGAACTTCCCGTTGCAGTGCCACTTGCCGGCGTGGCAGGTGGCGTAGCCGGCGTCGCGCAGCAACCTGGCGATGGTCACCTCGTTACGCGGCAGATGCATCTCCGATCCTTGAGGAATCCAATCATAGACGCCGTAGCGGTTCGGAGTCCGTCCCGTCAGCATCCCCGCGCGGGACGGAGAGCAGACCGGCGCGGCGGCATAGAAATCGGTGAACTTCACCCCTTCGTCAGCAAGACGGTTCAGGTTCGGCGTCTTGATGACCGGATGGCCGTAACATTCGAGATCTCCGTAGCCGAGGTCATCGCACAGCATCACGAGGATGTTCGGACGGCCAGAGGGCGCCGCCATGACGGCGGAGGAAGCGAGGCATCGCAAAAAGTCCCGGCGCAGCATAGTAGTTTATTTGTATCAAGACGAAAAGCAAGGTGGAGATCCAATGAGACATAGTGGCCTACTGGTTGTGGCGGCCGCCTTGGCGCTGCCAGCCGGCGTCACAGCCGCGGAAAAGCGAGCCGGCGTCATCATCTATGGCGGCTCGCCCGGCGGGCTGGCGGCTGCCGAGGCGGTGTGCCGCGAAGGTCTTTCGGTGATCGTAGTGGAGCCGGGCGCGCACATCGGAGGGATGATCACTGGAGGCATCGCCATCACCGATACCGGGACGCCGCACCTCGTGGGGGGAATCGCGCGGGAGTTCTTCACCGCGGTGGAACAAGAAACCATCAAGACGAGCGGTAAACCGGGGCCCGCTGTGCTCCGATTTCACGGCAAAGATCTGCCTTGGCGGACGCCCCGTCCGTGGGACCTCGAACCCAAGACGGCGCGCTTGGTGTTCGAGCGCTGGGTCCGAAATCGGGGCTACGAGCTAATCAGAAACCAGAAAGTCCTCAAAGTCAACAAGCGCGGTTCGGAGATCCGCTCCATAACGCTGACCAATGGAGCCGAGCTAGCCGGAAAGGTGTTTATCGACGCAAGCTACGAGGGCGACCTGATGGCGCGGGCAGGGGTCTCCTACACTTGGGGCCGGGAAAGCGCCCAGCAGTACGGCGAAAGGCTGGCAGGCATGCGCGCGCCGCATTTCCGCCGCAACTACACTCCTGAGGAGTACCGCACGCCCACCATCGAATACATGCACCACGGGCAGTTCGGCGCCGACATCCCGGCGCGCGGACTGGACGGCAAGCTCTTGTGGGGCGTGGAGGAGCGCCCGCGGCAGCCCATCGGTTCGGCGGACAAGCGCGTGCAAGCGTACTGCTTCCGCTTGATCGCCACACAGCGCCCGGATTTGAAGCTGCCTTGGCCCAAACCTGCGCGCTACGAGCCGCACCGGTATGAGCTGCTCTTGCGCTACATTCAAGCTCACCCGGGGATCTGTTTCGCGCGGCTGGTGCATCTCGGCTCGATTCCCAACGGCAAGTTTGATTTGAACGCCAGCGGACCGTTCTCGATCGACTACATCGGCGGCAACCGCGACTATCCAGACGGGGATTACGCCACGCGCGAGCGCATTTACCGCGACCATGAAAACTACCAGAAGGGCTTTCTATGGTTCTTGGCCAATGATCCGCGCGTTCCGAAAGATTTGCGGGACGACGCCAACAGTTGGGGTCTCGCCCGCGACGAATTCACGGACTCCGGCCACTGGCCCACGCAACTTTACGTGCGCGAGGCGCGCCGGATGCTCGGCGAGTACGTTATGACCGAGCACGACATCCTTACGAACAAGACAAAGCCGGACTCTGTGGGCATGGGTTCGTTCGTGCTCGACTCTCACTGGGTGCAGCGTTTTGAGAACGAGCAAGGTTTCGTGCGGGTGGAAGGGCACTTGGACGAGTCGATCAATCTGAGCCAGAACCCCTACGAAATCTCCTACCGCAGCCTAACGCCCAAGCGGGGGCAGTGCCGGAACCTGCTGGTCCCGGTCTGCGTTTCAGCGACGCATGTGGCGATTTGCACCATCCGCATGGAGCCGGTGTACATGATCCTCGGCCATTCGGCGGGCGTTGCGGCGGCGATGGCCATCCGCGCCGGCAAACCGGTTCAGGAGATCGACGTCTCCGCATTGTTAAAAAAGCTGAAAGACCAAGGGCAGGTGCTTCACAAGGGCGACGCAAAGCGATAAATTGGATGCATTGCGGGGAGTTCACAAGGAGGTTAAGGTGACGATCAAACAGGTCAGCGGATTGGTTCTTCTGCTTGGCGCGGCGGCGGTATGGGCGCAGTCGCCAAGGGGAACTATTACAGGAATCGTTACAGACGCGCAGGGCGCACGGGTTCCCGGCGTGGAAATCACGGCAGTGAACACTGCCACCAACATTGCAAACCGGGCGACCACGTCCGAAGACGGAACTTACGCCATTCCGGCTTTGCCGGTGGGCGTGTATCAGATCACGGCGCGGGCTAAGGGATTCAAAGCCGCGCAGCGCAGCGACGTGACGCTCGAAGTGGCGCAGACCTTGCGCGTGGACTTCACGCTCGAGCTTGGCGCGATCACGGAAACGATCACCGTAACGGGCGAGATCGCACGGGTGCAAACGGAGCAGTCGACGCTCGGAACGGTGGTCGAGCGGCAGCGGATTGAAGAATTGCCGCTCAACGGACGGCACGTGTTCAACCTGGTGAAGCTGGTGGCGGGAGTGCGCCCGGTGGACCGCTCCACCGATGGATTCGGCGAAATCACAAACCAAGGGTTCTCGCAGATTATGTTTAACGGCGGACCGATATACGGCAACCAGTTCTTCGTGGACGGCGGCATGAATACCGTGCCGGTGCACAACGAAATCTCTGTCGTGCCGATGACGGACGCCGTGGAAGAATTCAAAGTCGAGACCAACGCTTTGAAGGCGGAGTTCGGGCAGACGAGCGGCGGCGTCGTCAACGTGGCGACGAAGTCCGGCACCAACGAGTTCCACGGATCTTTATATGAGTTTTTCCGCAATGACGCGCTAGACGCCCGGTACGCCTACTCGACGCAGCGGGATCCCTTGAGCGGGAGAATCAAGCCCGTTCTGCGTTATAACCAGTATGGCGGGACGGTTGGCGGCCCGGTGCTGATTCCGAAGCTATATAACGGCAAGAACCGGACGTTCTTCTTTGCCGGGTATGAACAATGGCGCCACCGGACGTCCTCGTTCTTGCAAGGGACCGTGCCCACGCCAGAGCAACGGGCAGGGGACTTCACTAAAACATTTGACAGCCGCGGCGTAATGATTCCGATATTCGACCCGGCTACGACGCGCGCCAACCCGAGCGGCAGCGGGTTCATACGGGATCCTTTGGCGGGCAACATGGTCCCGCGCAGCCGGATGGATCCGGTGTCACTGAAGGTTCTTGAGTACATGCCGCTGCCGAACGCTCGCCCGCAAGATCCGGTGACCAACGCGCTGAACTTCATCTCGCTGGCAGTGACGCCGGTGAACCAGGGGGTGACCAACATCCGTATGGACCACCGCTTCTCGGAGCGGGACAGTATGTTCGGGCGCTATTCCGCGACGCGCAACACGCGTCAGGGGACCGGCAGGGGACTTGGCCCGGCGGATCCGGAGCTGTTCGCCCGCCGCGACCAGCGCGACAACCATAATCTTGTGGTCACGGAAACGCACGTGTTCTCGCCGTCAATAATTAATGAGTTTAAGGCCAACGTGACGCGCCAGAATCTGCCGTTCCTGCACCCGAGTTTCGGTCAAAACTGGCCGGACAAGCTCGGCATTCCAGCCATCTTTCCGCGCGACCTGTTCCCGCGCGTGGAGATCGGCGGCATGATGGCGCTTGGGGCCAATCCCACCTCGGCGGGAATCCGGGCGCAGCATACGATTCAGCTCGCCGATTCGCTCTCCATCGTTCGCGGTCGGCACACCATCAAGGCAGGCATCGATCAGCGCTGGTTCCGATTGAACTGGTTTTTGCGGCGCAACATCTCGGGCAACTTCCAGTTCGGCGCGGGATTAACGAACGACCCGCAGCGTCCAGCCGGCACGGGCATCGGCATGGCGACATTTCTGCTCGGCGAAGTCTCGGGAGGACAGCAGCAATTCAACACCGCCTACTCCTTCCACTCGTGGTCGCACGCAAGTTACGTGCAAGACGACATCAAGCTGACCCGGCGGTTGACTATTAATCTTGGCTTGCGGTACGACCTTGCGTCCGAGCCGGTGGAGCGGCACAACCGCTATTCGAACTTCAATCCCTTCGAGATCAATCCGGAGACCAAGATGCCCGGCGTGCTAGGTTACGCGGGCGTCAACTTGCCGCGCCATTTCGTAGGGCGCGATTACAACAACTTCGGACCGCGGTTCGGCTTCGCTTGGGATGTGCGCGGAAACGGCAAGACCGCGGTGCGCGGCGGGTATGGTCTGGTGTATTTGCTGGTGGAATCCGGCGACACACAAGGCGACAACTCGAACTCGCTCGGCTTCGCCGCCACAACGCCGTTCGTGGCTGCCGGAGGCGCGCCGGTGAAAGCCTTCCAGTTCAGCCAGGGACCCGCGTCGCTGGTGCGCCCTCTGGGTCCGGCAGGCGGACCTTCGGCTTTCCGGGGGCAGAGCGTGCAGTTCCAGGCTTGGAATGCTCGGACGCCTTATTTGCAACAATGGAACTTCACCCTCCAGCAAGCGCTGCCGTTCCGGTGGGTGATCTCGGCAAGTTACGCCGGCAACAAGGGAACTAAGCTGTTCGGCGGCAATTACGCCATGAACCAACTGGATCCGGCGTATTTCTCGCTGCGGCTACAGCTCCAGGATCAGGTGGCGAACCCGTTTTTCGGTCAAATCGCGACCGGAGCGCTTTCCGGGCGCACGATCTCCCGTTCGCAATCCCTGCGCCCCTACCCCGATTACATCAACGTCAACACGTTTGCGGCGCACGGCTCTTCAAGCATCTATCACTCGCTGCAAATGTCCATCGAGAGGCGTTACTCGAACGGATTGAGCGCGTTGATCTCCTACACCTTCGGCAAGCTGATCAACGACTCGTTCTCGATTGCCGGAGGCGGATCGGCGAACCCCGGTTTGGGCGACTACCGCATAGGCAGGCTCAACCGGCGTTTGGACCGGGCGGTGGACCAGAACGACGTAACGCACCGGATGGTGGCCAGCGCCGTGTATGAACTGCCGTTTGGCCCGAAGAAGCCTCTCTTGGGAAGCGCGCGCGGCGTGTTAGGGCACTTGGTGGGCGGATGGCAGACCAACACCATCGTGACGGTTGAAAGCGGCACGCCGCTGATGGTGCGCGGGGCGAACAACTTCACCGGGATCAGCTATCCGGACGTTGTGCGGAATCCCGCCCTGCCGGACTCGCAGCGGAGTGTGAATCGGTGGTTCGACACGGATGCGTTCCGCAATCCCGCCGATTGGACGATCGGCAACGCTCCGCGGACGCTGTCGTACTTGCGTGGTCCAGGGATGGTGGATGTGGCGTTGTCGCTCTTCAAGAACTTCCGCGTTGCGGAGCGGATCAGGTTAGAGGTTCGCGGCGAGGCGTTCAACGCCTTCAATCACCTTAACCCCAACAACCCGAACGTGAGCTTTTCGCCGAACGCGCAAGGCGTAAACACCAACGCGCTGTTCGGGCGCATCACAGGCGCGCTTTCCGCCCGCCGCATCCAGCTCGGCATGCGGCTGACCTTCTGAAGGAACTACGTTCAAGGGGCGGGCCGCACCCCGCCCTTTTCGCTGGGAAACCTAACCCTTCCACGATCCTGCTTCGGCTTTGGGTCCGGGCAAGATCTGCGCCAAAACGCTGGCCGTGGTCTGATCGATCGGCGCCATGCCGCTGACGATGATGCCGGCGTAGCGGCGGGTGGGCCAAACGTAGAGTTCGGCCATGGGGCGGACGGTGGCGGCGTATTGGCGGCGCACGGACTCCTCCGTTCGTCCGCGCTCGCGCGTGTCGCGCGCCAAGCGGCGCTCGAAGCAGACTTCATCCGGCGTGTCCACGTACACGCGCGCGCCGAGCAGCGCCCGCACCTCCGGCCAGTAAAGCGCGAAAAGACCTTCCACAATGATGAACGGAGCGGCAGCGATGCGCGTGACTTCGCGTGTGCGCGAGTGCGTGGCGAAGTCATATGTGGGACATAACACTTCTTCTCCCCGCGCCAGCGCCTCCATGTGGGAGATGAAAAGCGGCTCATCAATCGCCGCCGGCTCGTCAAAATTGACCAGGGCGCGCTCTTCCAGGCTCAGGTGGCTGAGTTCCCGGTAATAGCTGTCGATGCTCAACACCGGCGCCGCCAGCCGGGCAGCGAGATGACGCGCCAGCTCGGTTTTGCCGGAGCACGAAGCGCCGGCGATGCCAATTAAAAAGGGCCGCTTTTCGGACGGTTCCATGCCGCCATTTACATGGTAGCCTGAGCCGCGGCGACGGGCGCCGCCTCCTCCGGCGGGGGTTCGAAGCGGACGGAAACGAGCTTGGAGACGCCCGGCTCTTGCATCGTGACGCCGTACAGCGTCTGAGCGCACTCCATGGTGCGCTTGGCGTGCGTGATGACGATGAACTGCGTCTGAGCGGACATCTCCCGGAGCAGTTTGGTCAGCCGGACGATGTTCGGCTCATCTAGCGGCGCATCCACTTCGTCCAGGATGCAGAACGGACTCGGCTGATAACGGAACACAGCCATCAGCAAAGCGATGGCGGTCAGCGCTTTCTCGCCGCCCGAAAGCAGCAGGACGTTTTGCAGGCGCTTGCCGGGCGGCTGCGCCACAATGTCGATGCCGGATTCGCTCAGATTGGTCTCATCGGTGAGGCGCATTTCGCCCGAACCGCCGCCGAACAGCGTGGTGAACATCTCGCGGAAGTGGGCGTTGATGGCTTCAAAAGCCTCCGAAAAGCGCTTTCGCGACTCGGTGTCGATTTCCTGGATGGCTTTTTCGGTGTCGCGTATGGAGTCCAGAAGGTCCTGCCGCTGCGCATTGAGAAAGTCGTAGCGCTGCTGGGCTTCCTGATACTCTTCCAGCGCCTGCGGGTTTACTGCCCCTAAGGCTTCGATGCGCTCCTTGATTTCACGGCACCGGTCCTCGGCTTCCGCCAGCGCTTCGTCGGTAAGCTCTTCGGTTTCCGCCTCGGACAATTCCTGGCAAGAAAGCCCGAGCTCCTTGCGGCTGGTTTCGTCGAGGTGGCGGAGATCCGACTGGAGCCGCACCAATTCGACCTCCACCTGCGCCCGCTGTTCCTGTTTCGCCTGCAAGGCGGCGCGCATCTGCCGCAAACTTTCGTCGAGTGCGGCGAGCTGCTCTCTTTGCTGCTGCTCGGCGGCGGCAAGCTCACCCACGGCGGCTTCGGCCGCGGCGATTTCTTCGGTCAAGGCGGAGGCGCGGCTGTCGAGTTCGATATTGTCGGCAAGCAAACGGGCTCGCTCGACGCCCAAGCGCTCCATTTCAGCCGACAGACTCTCGCGGCGCGCCCTCAGGTCGCGGAGTTCGCTTTCGAGCCGCGCGCAGTTGGCTCTTTCGGAGCGCCGGCGCTCTTCCGCCTCGGCGAGCTGAACCCGCAGGACCGAATGCTCCTCGCCGAGCTTGGCGGCTTCAGCCTGCAACGCTCCGAGCGCCTCCCGCGCGGCGCCGAGAGACCGCTCTTCGGCTTCGCGTGCGGCTTCCCGCCCGTCGGCTTCAGCGAGCGTGCGGCTGCGCTCGGCTTCCACCCGCTCCTTCTCCTTTTCGATGCGCTGGAGTTCGAGCCGCGCCACCGAAAGCCGCTGATTGGCGCGGTTCCACTCTTCGGACAACTTGCGCATCTCATGCTCGAGCGCCACGGCTTGCTTCTCTTCGTTCTGCTGAAGGGAGCGCAAACCCTCTAACTCCTCCGAGAGTCGCGCAATCCGCTCTTCGAGCGCCGCGAGGTCTTTGGCTAATTGTTCCGCAGCGCGTTGCTTTTCCGCAGCCAGGGCGGTCACTTCGCGCAGTTCGCGTTTCAAGCCCAGAGGACCCTGTCCCGTCTTGCGTCCGCCGCTCACGGCATGCCCGTGGTAGCAGACGCCGTCAGCCAGCAGGAAGTAGAGGTCGGGATACTGCATCGCCAGCCGCTGAGCCGAAGCCCGGTCGGAGGCGAGGAAGCAGCGGGAAAGGCGGGGAAGCAGCTCGGCGGGCGCTTGGCTCAAGCCGTTGGTCATCTTAAGAACGTCCTGCAAGCGCGCCACGATGCCGGTTTCGGGACCGATGGCGGGCAGCTTGACGTGCGCGCCGCCGAATTCCGCGCCCGGCTCCGGGTGGACCAGAAAAGTGGCGCGTCCGTCGAGGTTGCTCTGGATCACCTCCAACCCGCGCTCGGCGTCTTCGAAAGTCTTCACGACCACATATTCGAGCTCGTCGTGGAGGAATTCTTCGGCCGCCTTCTCGTATGCCGGCTCCACCTCGACGAAGTCGGCCAGAACGCCGTAGGGCTTGACGTCGCGAATCTTGCCCTTCTCAATGTCGCCGAACAGCAGCTTCACGGTTTCCGTGGTGTAGCTGCGATGGGAAAGGATGCCGGCGATGGAGTCCCGGCGGGCGGTGAGCCGTGAAAGCTCTTGTTGCGCTTCTTCGAGCCTGCGGCGCGCATCCACGGCTCCGGCGCGCTTGGCGGCCAGTTCTTCCTCGACGCCGCGCCGCCGGGCGGCGAGCGATTCGAGGTGCATCTGGCGGGCGGCGATTTTTTCCTGCAATTCCGCCTTCGCCGCGGCGAGACGTTCGCGGTCGGCTGAGGCGGTTTCTTCCTCTGAGCGCGCTCTGGCCGCATCCCGTCCCATGGAGGCCAGATATTCGTCCATTTTGGCCAGGTTATTGCGAAGCGTAGCGGCTTCTCCCATCAGCCGGAGGACCTTCTGGCGCGCCTGCTCGATTTCCCTCTCGCGGCGGCTCAGTTCGGCCACCACCTTATCCCGCTCACTGCTTTTGGCCGCCAAGGCAGCCCGCGCGGCTTCGGTCTGCGCTTCCAATTCCGCGGCGCGCTTTGTGCTCTCCTCCAACGCGCTGGAGAGGCGGGCAAGGCGCTCTTCCAAATTTTGAACTTCGGCTTCGCCCTGCGCGAGACGCTTGTCGATCCCGGCAATCTGCTGGGCTTGGTTTTCCAGCCGCCCGCGGGTCCGCTCCTGCTCAAGCTGGAGGTCCGCCAACTGGCGCCGCGCTTCGGTGAGCTGCATTTCGAGGCCGAAGAGCCGCTCCTGCGACCGGGCTTGCTCCTGATCCCGCTCCTGGACTCCGGCGCTAAGCTCGTGGAACTCCTGCGTGGCCACATTCAGATCCAAGGCGGCTTTGGCCGCTTCCCGCTCGAGCGTCCGGAAGCGCCCGGCGATGACGCGCCGGAGCTGAGCGATCATGTCGGCGCGGTATTCGTCATAGCGGCGGGCCTTCGCCGCCTGGCGTTTCAGCGAATTCACCTGCCGGCTGACTTCCTCGAGGATGTCGAAAACGCGCGTCAGATTCTGCTTGGCGCTTTCGAGTTTCGCCTCCGCCAGCCGGCGCTTGGTCTTGAATTTCGAAACCCCGGCCGCCTCTTCGATGATGGCGCGGCGGTCCTGGGGTTTCGAACTCAAGATCTGGCCGATTCTCCCCTGCTCGATGATGGCGTAGGACTCCGGCCCGAGCCCCGTGCCCATGAAGATATCCTGGATGTCCCGCAAGCGGGCGGTTTTCCCGTTGATGAGGTACTCGCTTTCGCCGGAGCGGAACAACCGGCGTGTAATGGTGATCTCTTCGGGACGGGACGATCCGCCGCCCGGCTGACCGTTGCCGGAAGGAACCGGGTTGGGGTCGACCATGGTGATGGTGACGCTCGCCATCCCCACCGGCTTGCGGTCCTTCGTGCCGGCGAAGATGACGTCCTCCATGCGAGTGCCTCGCAGGGTGCGGGCGGACTGCTCGCCGAGCACCCAACTGATGGCGTCGCTGAGGTTCGATTTCCCGCAACCGTTCGGACCTACGATCGCCGCGATGCCGGAACCGTGGAACCGCATCTCGGTCCGGTCGCAGAACGACTTAAAGCCCTGAATTTCGACACGCTTGACTCGTAGCAACGGACTGTCCTCGTTGTCAAAGATTTACGGTTTTCCGTGGACGCACAAGACCACGGCTCTCGGGGGATGTCTCTATAGTAAACGCAACCGTTCGAAAAGTAAAGCGCCTGGGCCGCGATATATTGGGGTGCTACTCCCGAAGGCCCTATATGCGGAGTGGCGGTCGTTAATTTCTTCCGCAGAAGCCCGGCGTGGGGCAGGTTCCCGACTGAGCGCACGGAGGCAGGGATGACTCTTTCCGCCCGCCCATCTGCGGCGCGAATGTAGACAATTCCGTAACCAAATGCTTCTCACCGCAGCTTGGACAGCTCAGTTCGGCGGCGTCTTCAGAACGGCGGATCAGCTTTTCGAATTTGGTTCCGCAATCCTGGCAACGGTACTCATAGATGGGCATATTACCAGTCTACTATTGCTGACGGATGCGATACTAAAGACATGGCTATCCTGCTGTTCCTGCTCGCCTTAACGCTTCCGGCGAGCGCCGCGGCGCCTCAGCCCAAAAAGCCCGCCGCGACCAAGCCCGCGCCGAAGGCGGCGCCCAAACCCGCACCGGCGAAACCGGCGAAGCCTGCCGCCCCGCCGTCTTACCCGGTGCTGTCGTTAAAGGTGGAAGGGCTCCAGAACTTCACCGAGCAGCAAGTCTTGGCGGTGGCGGGCATTAAGGTGGGCGACACTGCCACGAAAGAGGCGTTCGAAGCGGCGCGGGACCGGTTGGTAGCCACCGGCGCCTTCGAGCAAGTGGGTTACAAGTACAGTCCCACCAAGGACAAGAAAGGCTACGCCGCCATCCTTTACGTCACCGAGGCGCAGCCCTTGTTTCCTGTGCGGTTCGAAGACCTGCCCGCCACGGCGGAAGAGTTGACGGCGGCGCTGCGGGAGGCAGATCCCCTGTTTTCGCCCAATATTCCCGGTACGCGGCAGGTGCTAGATCGCTATGTGGCGATTCTGGAAGCCTACCTGGAAAAATCGAACCGGAAGGAAGCGGTCAACGGCAGCGTGGCGGCGGATGAAAACGGGAAGCTGATGGTTCTGTTCCGTCCTAAGCGGCAGCCCCCGTCCGTAGCCGAAGTCCATTTCGTGGGGAACAAGGCCATTTCGGAAACCGCCTTGCAAAACGCCATCGCCGGGGTGGCGATCGGGACGTTATACAAGGAGCCCGGCTTCCGGCGCCTGCTCGATTATTCCATCCGCCCACTCTATGAGGCGCGGGGTTATGTCCGGGTGGAGTTTCCGAAAATTGAAGCGGCGCCGGCGGCTGATGTGAAGGGTCTGGCGGTTAAGGTGACCGTGGAAGAAGGACCGGTCTACAAGCTAGCGGGGGTGGTGGTGGAAGGTTCGCCCGTGGACCCCCGGGCGTTTGCGAAGATTCCGGGCTTCAAGCCGGGGGAGGTATTTCAACTCCCGGCTATCGAGGAGGGGCGGGAGCAAGTGATGCGCGCCGTCCGCCGCGCAGGTTACATGACGGCGAAGTCCGAGTGGCGCCGCAACATCGACGATGCGGCGCGTACGGTGGCGCTGACGCTGGCAATCGAGCCGGGGCCGCAGTTCTTTTTTGGCAAGTTGGAGATCCAAGGGCTGGACATCGAAACCGAACCCGCGATACGGAAGATGTGGGCGCTCAAGCCCGGTCAGCCGTTCAACGCCGATTATCCGGACTATTTTCTTCAGCGTGTGCGCGAGGATGGCGTATTGGACAATCTCGGTCCCACGAAGTCGCAGCTTCGTGTGGACGAGTCGTCCCGGACGGTCGACGTGACGTTATTTTTCCAGGGCGAGAAGCCCACAGGGATTCGCCGACGGACGCCCCGCCGCTGATTTACGCCGCGACCGTGCCGCTGCGGGTGCGGGCGAAGCGGCATACCAGCGGCTCCACCAACCGCGCGAAGTCCTCATAAGCCAGACGGAATAACTCCCGGTGCGTTCCGGCGTTGAAGACAATCTCCTTGTCTTTGGTCAGCGATTCGTCCACATAAACCGGCATGCCGTACAGATTGCCAAACGGCGGCATGGCGCCAGTTTCGCAGCCCGGGAAGTTGTCTTTGAATTCTGCCTCCGTGGCAAGGCTGGCCTCCTTCGCCCCCACTGCCGCGCGCAACGCCTCCAGATCCACCTGAAAGCTGGCGGGCAGCACAGCCATGGCTAGTGCGCCATCGAGCTTGACGATCACCGTTTTGGCCATTTCCCGGCCCTTGACGTGCGCCAGAGAAGCGATCTCTTGAGCGGTGTATGCCGTCGAGTGGGTGATCACAACATACCTGACTCCCTTGGTATCCAAGAACTCCTTCAAGCGTGCAGCCGGCATGGTTCCTCCTCTAACACTTGGAATGGTAAGGAAGGAAATCGCCGGAGGCAAGGGGGTGGCGGCGGAAAATCGTGAACGGGAGCGGCGATGGAGATAGGATGGATAGCTGTGAACGAACTGCAAATCTCCCGCCGGGCTTTGCTGGCGGGGTTTCCCTTATCTGCGGCTGCCGCGCCGCGAACAGTGATGGTCCGCGCAAAACGGAAGCCATCCGATCCTGCCTGGACGGAGTACCCCACCCGCACTGTGGCTTTGCTTGAAGGATTTAAGCCGCGGCAGACGGCACTCGACCGCTATGGCGGCAGGGTGGACAGGAAAGCCCGGGCGACGGGGTTTTTCTATCCCATAGAGCGCAACGGGCGGTGGTGGCTCGTGGATCCGGAGGGCCACCTGTTCGTCAAATGCGGGGTATGCTCCACTTCGCCCGGGCGCTCGAAGAACAACAAGGAAGCTCTGGCGCGAAAGTTTGGGACGGTGGAAAAGTGGGCCGCCGAAACCGTGAAACTGCTGCGCGCCAACGGATTCAACGGGACCGGCGGGTGGTCCGACGTGGCGAGCTTGCGGCAGGTCCCCGACCGGCTGCCATACACGGTGTCAATGAATTTCCTGAGCACGTTCGGCCGAGAGTTGAAGCTCACATTCCAGCAGCCCGGTCACACGGGATACCGGGGCGACGCCATTCCGGTTTTTCACTCGGCGTTCCCCGCATTCTGTGAGAGCTATGCCGCGAAAATGGTGGATGCGGCGAAGGATCCGTATTTGCTGGGGTATTTTTCCGACAACGAACTGCCCGCCCCGCGCGACTGGCTGGACAAACATCTGAAGCTGGACCCCACCGATGAAGCCACTCTCCCGAGCCTGCGCGCGGCTCAGAGCTGGCTCAACGCCCGGAAAGGGGCAAACGTGAGTCTCGCGGACGTCAATGATGACGACCGGGACGCTTTTCGCGGCTTTGTTTATGAGCGTTACTTGGCGCTCACCACCGGGGCTTTGCGGAATGCCGATCCGAACCACCTGTGCCTGGGACCCCGGCTTCATGGCAGCGCCCTGAGGAGCCCGGCGATCTTTCGCGCCGCGGGCAAGTATCTTGATGTGATCGCGGTGAATATTTACGGGCAGTGGTCGCCGGCGCCCGAGATGTTGGAGATGTGGCGGGCGGAGGCGAAAAAGCCGTTCCTG
>FWPV01001108.1_pt1 | contig 40799 bp, 31 predicted proteins | sample 2228371 | NCBI WGS metagenome assembly FWPV01 (sample SAMEA103939776, study PRJEB20133) | metagenome
CTCCCGCTGAGCTGAACGGTGAGCTCAGGCCGGCTGCCCGTGAGTCGGCGGACGGCGGCATCCGAACAAACCGCATCGGCCGTTGGCAGGAAACCTGTCAGCAGAGCGCAAAATCAGTGCTCTTTACCACCCCTGAAAGGTTCACGACAGGGTTGCCATCGTCAGCCGTCTCCACTCCGTCCGGCCAGGCGAATGTCGGCTGCATAGCCCTGAAATATTCAAGGGAATACGGGAGAAGTTTCAACGCAACTTTGCCGTTCACCCCGATCACCTGAGAGGTGAGTCCATAGTCGACTTCTCCCAGTTCGGTCCATACCATGTAGCGGGGAATTTCTCTGCCGCTGCCCTCCCTTCGCACCCGGGTGGCGATGTCGATCACATCGTAAAGATCGATGGGGTGGTGAACATTCCACTCGAGCTGCAACGGCAAGCCGGCAATGTAGAGGTGGTGGAATTCGATGCCGCCGGCGCGGCACTCATAAGCGAGCTGCTGAATACTTTCCGCCGTGTCATTGATCCCCCCCAGCAGAGGCGTGTTGCTGTAGACCGTGATTCCCTTGTTGCGTAAGGCGTTTGCTAAGTGCGCATGTTCCGGGCGAAATTCGCAGGGATGCAGAAACTGCGTCTCAATTTCCAGCCTGAGCGGATTGACGACACTCAGTTTGTTCAAATTGGCAAGCCTGTCGATGACGGCCGGGGTATATTTTTGCGGCGCATAATTGAATTTCAGACTTTTCAGGCGGACCGCATTCACGTGGTGAATGCCGCGCAGCTTTTCAATGATTGCAGCGATGTGATAAAGATTTTCCAGCGCGTCCTTGCGCGACGCGATGACCACGTCGGTTATTCTGGAATCATGCCCAATGTATTCGATTTCTGCAGAACCCGTTTGCGCGTCCAGTTCCACGCGAGTTTCGTGAAGTCTGCCCAGGACATCGGATGGCGTGGAGACGATGGAGCGCCTCAGCCGCTGATCCTGCAGCGCACCGGCCTGCAGTTGCCTCAGAGCTGCAAGATGCGAGTCCCTGTCGGCGGCGGGCCGCGCCGGCCTTGCCCCGAAAAACAGGCGTTCATCACCGATCTTTGCCATATATCTGGCATCGAGGGTTCCCTCGGCGTTGACCCGCACGATATCGAGGTCGTTGGCAACCGGTGCGAATGCTTTAAAATATTCCGGCGTATACGGCGTTCTGATCCATACAAAATTTTCGTTCTCCTTGTCCTTTTCAACCGCCCAGCCGCTGCTGTGCCAGTCCATCTTGCCGATGGGCGTAGCCGTGCAGATTCTGGGAATGACCCGGTCGGATAGATGCGCACGCAGGTAATTGGCGACCTGAACTCCTTTGGAAAGCGGTGTCCAATAGACACTGTTGCCGTGAATCGGGCTGCATGGAATATAAATGTAGTGGAGCTCGGCACCGGCGCCGCGCAATAAACCATACAATCTGGTCAATTCCGGACCTGCATCATTGCAGTCCCTCAAAAACGGGGTCTGCACATAGACGGCAATGCCGTTTCTTACCAGCTCTGAAATGATATCGAGGGACTGGGGTGAAACCTCATCGGGATGAATGAAGTGAGTGGCCACTTCGACGCGCTTCCCCCGTTGCTGGAGCTCCAGGTGCTTCTGTTTCAGGTAATTGAGCAGCGACGACCGCCCGGCGTAAAACAGTTGTGGATAGTAAGCGATGGAACGGGTTGCCAGCCGCAGGGTCTGTACATGGGGGATGTCCTTGAGCCCGTCGATGGCGGCGGCAAGGTTCCCTCGATTGAGAAAGGGGTCCCCGCCGGTGACCACAATTTCCTTGATGCTGGGGGAATTCCTCACATGTTCGACGGCCTTCGCCACGTCAGCGGCCGTCGGGTTGCTCTGATTGCGCGATTCCTTATGTTTCCTGAAGCAGAACCGGCAATAGACCGGACAGGTCATGTTAGTCAGAAAAATGACCCGGTTCTGGTACATCTGTTCCAGCAGTCCCTGGTGGAACTGGCCGATCCAGGTGTTCACATGGCCGACGGGATCCAGTTCCTCCACAAAGGGAAGGTACTGGTACGAGACGGCTCTGGAGACCCGCATCTGCCGGATGGTGTGTGCGGACAGACGCACGGGGTAGGTTTCGAGCACTTTTTGCAGGGGAGCTCGATCCTCCTCGGCCACGGCAATGTTGGTCAGGCTCTCCAGTTTCTTCACATCCCTGACCGTGTAAAATTTGTCCTGGGGCATTATTTTCTCCAGGAGGGCGACGAGCAGCATATGCGGCAGAGTCACGCCATTGACGGCGATCGGCTTGCTGCCGTTGCCGTTGGCCTGCTGCAGTTGTTCGATGAGGATCGTAAAAAAACGCTGCGGATCACCGGCACAGCCTGCCGCTTCAAGCAGCCGCATAAAGCGCGCTTCTCCACTGCCGCTTGCGACAATAGAATAAAATTCCTTGCCCACCAGCGATTCTTCCGCATAATGTTCGAGAAAATCAGTGAGGCCGTCACCAAGGGTTGCAAGGGAAACCTCTGAAGTCTCTCCCGAATTCTTGAAAGCCACCTTGTATATAGTCTGACCGAATTCCATCGCGAACTCCTTCGCCCCGCTTCAATGGAAGAAACCAGGACGCATGCAATCGATTTAGCTTATGATTCGCCGCGCCAAACCCGCCTTTTGTCATCCATGTGCGCCCGCCAGACAACCGCGTCGTGGCCCGCAATGCCCCATTAATACTAGAAGCGGCCCAGCGGCGTCAACCAGCGTCAGCCCAATCCCACCTGTAAAGTTCACAAAGCCGGCCCCCCGCCGCTGTCACCCCTCACCTTCGCCACCCCGCCCCAATGACGCCAAAAAGGCAGACATCACGAAATCGATTGGCACCCGTTGGAACACCATTGCTCGGCAATGCTCCCAGCGCAACTGCCCAGGTTCCGGGATTTGTCCTTGACTTTGGAAAAAACTTTCAGTAGAAATCAATATCGTTGCGTCAATAAACTAGTTTACTCGGATACTTATCAGTAAGCATCTGGATTTATTAAATTTTATGCAAAAATCATCCTGGCGCCCATGGGCACTGCTTGCTCCTTCCCTCACTGCAGTTTTCCTGCTGCTGCTGGTGCCGCTCTGCTTCATCGTGGTGTACAGCTTCTGGCTGCGGGCTCCGACAGGAGCCGACATTGCGGCTTTTCAGCTGGGCAATTACAAAAAATTCGCGGCCGACTTTTTTTATCCGTCGATTCTTCTCAGAACGATACGGGTGGCTTTCGAAACGGTTGTTCTTTGTCTTCTCATGGGATACATCCCGGCCTATTTCTTCTATCGCAGCAAAACCCGACACAAATCCGTGCTGCTGTTGCTCATCATGATTCCCTTCTGGATCAGCTTCATCATCAGGACCCTCAGCTGGATCAACATCCTGGGCGACACCGGCCTCATCAACCACGTGCTCGTCCGGGTCGGCATCATTTCCGAACCTCTCAACATGCTTTACAACGAAGGGGCTGTGCTGATGGGTCTGATCCAGTATCTGCTGCCGTTTATGATTCTCAATGTGTACGTGAGCCTGGAAGGAATTGACAAGAGTCTGCTGGAGGCGGCACGCAGTTTGGGCTGCACTGAATGGCAGGCCTTCAGGGAGGTCACCCTGCCCCTCAGTTTGCCCGGAGTCAGTGCCGGGTGTCTGCTGGTGTTCGTGCTGACCTCGGGGACGTATCTGCCGCCCATGATTCTGGGCGGACCGCGTAACGAAATGATCGCCAATTTGATTTTCAAGCGGGTCATCGGTACGCTGGACTGGCCGTTCGGTTCGGCCATCAGTGTGGTTTTGCTGACGCTGCTCATCATCATTATCTACACGTACAATCGCTATCTGGGAATCAACCAGATATTCAAAAGCCTGCAGTGAGCCTGAGACATGTTTAGAATTTCCGGCTGGTCGCTGATTCGACTGTATACCCTGCTCGTCTACATTTTCATGTTTGCGCCCATTGTGGCCGTGGTCATCCTGTCATTCAATCCGCAGCAATTCGGCTCGTTCCCCATGCAAGGCTTCAGCTTCCAGTGGTACCTGAAACTGGTCCAAAATGAGGCCATTCTGTCGGCGTTCAAGAACTCGCTGCTGCTCGGTTCTCTCACCGCCGTCACGGTGACGGCGGTGGCCATTCCAGCGGCCATGGCTTTTGTGCGCTATGATTTTCCCGGCAAGAACACGCTCAACACGCTCCTCCTGACCCCAATCATGATCCCCGAGGTGGTGCTCGGCGTCGCTCTGCTGCTGTTCATTCGCTGGCTGCAGCAGCCCAAAAGCTTTCTTTTGCTCCTCATGGGACACGTTGTGATCACTCTGCCCTACGTGCTGCTGGTCGTCCAGGCACGGCTCGTCGGCATCAAAAGGGTATACGAAGAAGCCGCCATGTCGCTCGGGGCCAACCCGCTGCAGACCTTCAAAGAAATCACCCTGCCGCTGCTCACGCCGGCCGTATTGGCGGGCATGTTGTTCTCCTTTACCATTTCCTTCGACGATGTGACGGCCACCCTCTTTTGGGCCACCGCACAAAACCAGACCGTACCGGTCAAAATATTCGGTATGCTGCGGAATTCCATCAGCCCCGAAATCAATGCACTGGGAACCGTCATGATCGTCCTGACCATTTCGACTCCGCTCATTGCCGGCTACCTGATTCGAAAGTTTGCCAGAGGAGGAACCATTAACTAAAACCCACTAAGGAGGAAATCATGAAGATTGACTGGAATGAGAAAATCGATGCGGCTCACGAGTGTCTCCACAAGGGCCGGCTGAGCAGGCGCAGTTTTGTCAAGTTTCTCACACTCGCCGGCGCATCCATCGGGCTGGTGGGCGGACCTTTCGGCAGGCTGACGCGCTCCGCCCGGGCTGAAACCAAGAGCATCCGTTTTGACGGGTGGGGCGGAACCACCTCCGAGGCTTTCAGGAAATATGCCTTCGAGCCGTTCACCGAAGCGACCGGCATCAAGGTGGTCGACGGCGAATTCGGCGATATGGACACCTATTTGACCCGGGTCAAAGCTTCCTTTCCGCCGGGAGGAGAGTTCAATCTGGCTCATTTGAGCGGCGTTTTCGATTATGCGCGCTACGTGGACCTCGGATATGCTACGCAGCTTGACGAGAGCAAAATCCCCAACCTGCAAAACGTGATGGCGGCTATGACCGCCCCGTACCGGGCAATAACCGATGGCAAGCTGTCGGCGGTGCCCTACGATTTGGGACAAACAGGGATTGCCTACAATACCAAGCATATTCCCAAGGAAAAGGCTGACGAGCTTGGAGCCGGGTTGCTCTGGGACAAGGAGCTTGACAAGAAGCTGGGCAGCTGGGGCGATTGGCGCACCAACATCTGGTATGGGGCCCTCTACACCAACCAGAATCCCAACGATATAGAGGACATGGATGCCGTATGGGATGCTCTGAAGGCGCAGCAGGGAATGATCAAGAAATATTGGGGCTCCGGTGCTGAACTCATGAGCCTGCTGGCCAATGAAGAAATTTACGCCACGGTGGCATGGTCCGGCCGGGTGGCGCATCTGCAGGAACAGGGGCACCCAATCGGTTTTCTGGCTCCCGAGAACTGTTATTCCTGGCAGGAATGCATTTTTGTCCTCAAAGGAACCGATCTGAGGGCAGCTGAAAAGCTGCTCAATTTCATGTTGGAACCAAGCGCCGCGATAGCCGTGGCCGAAGGCCAGAAATATCCGCCCAGCCTCGATCCCACCAAGGTTCCTATGCCCGAATCCATCCAGAAGCTGCCGGCATTCGATCCCACCGGCAAACTCGAAGGTTATCTGTTTGCCGATCCGGTATACTGGAACGGCCATCAGCTGGAATGGTCGGAAAAATGGGACCGGGTCAAATCCGGAGCATAGCGGGCAGTCAGGCGTGCACACGAAATCGAGGGGGTTGAGTGTTCTCTTTCCCTTTGGAAGCTGACCGTTAGCCATACACGGCCCCGCAGCACGCGGGGCACACTCCCTCTTCCGCGCGCGGGGGAACCCGGTCGGGGTGAGGAGGGGGGCCGCAGGCCTCGTTGCAGCAGTCTGCGTGCTGCACGATCCGCGCTAGACACGCAACACAGGAGAAATAGACCCACGTGAATCAGGAACCGAATCACCCAATGGTGCAATTCAAGGGAGTGGTCAAGCGTTTCGACAAGCTGGTGGCGGTCGAGAAAATGGATCTCGATATCGCCAGGGGATCGTTTGTCACGCTGCTTGGACCCTCCGGCTGCGGCAAGACCACGCTGCTGCGCATGGTCGCAGGCCTGGAACAACCCACCGAGGGTGATATCTTCATTAAGGGCAGACGGATCAATGACGTACCCATCCACAAGCGCAACCTGGGAATGATCTTCCAAAATTATGCACTCTTTCCCCACAAAACGATTTTTGACAATGTCGCCTTCGGACTCAAGTACCGCAAGGTTGCCAAAAGCGAAGTCAAGGCACGGGTCGAGGGGGCACTCGAACTGGTCCGTCTGCCGGGTTACGGCAATCGCAAGCCCGCCCAGCTGTCCGGCGGTCAGCAGCAGAGGGTGGCCCTTGCCCGGGCGATTGTCATCCAACCCGATGTGCTCCTGATGGATGAACCGTTGTCGGCTCTGGACGAAAATCTGCGCGAGGAGATGCGCCGCGAAATCGACAATCTTCAGCAGATGCTCGGTGTCACCACCCTGTTCGTCACCCACGACCAGCGCGAGGCCCTCTCCATGTCGGATAAAATCGTCGTCATGAAAGACGGCCGCAAGCAGCAGGAAGGAAGCCCGGAAGAAGTTTACAACGAATCGGCCAATCACTTCGTGGCGGACTTTCTCGGCCATTCAAATTTCCTCAACGGTACCGTGATCGGAGCCGAAGGAGATGCGACGCGGGTCAGGCTGGAAAACGGCGGTGAACTACTGGCCGCATCATCGCAGCAATGGTTCCCGGGCGACAAGGTGGAAGCAGTAGTACGGGCTCAGAAGTTTCAGATTCTTTCCGATCTGGAGGTCCCTGCCTCCCGGGACATGAACTCGTTTCCCGGCCGCATCATCGAGCGCAGTTATATGGGGGGCGAAGTCAGCTATTTTGTGGAACAGCGGGACAAGACCGTGATACACGCCATGAGTATGGTGCGAACGCGCCCTTTCAGGCGTGGAGAAGACGTCGTACTGGTGGTGGCTGCCAGACACTGCCGGCTGCTGCCAAAAACCTAGGCGCCGGTTTAAGTCTGTGGCTGGAGCCAACTTCCTTCCCGCTAAACTGCACTGCCCCGGTTCTTTTCCTGCGCCCTCACGGACGCGCAACCACCAGGACGGCACTGATGGGCAGATGATCGGACGCTACGCGGCTCATTGGGGTGACATGAATCTTCACTTCAGTCACTGCCGCCCTCGGCCTCACCCAGATGCGATCCAGCGGAAGCAACGGAAAACACGAAGGAAAGGTCAGCCTCACGGGCGGCCTGCCGAAATGCCTGTTCAACCAGGCGATGGGCCGGCTGAACGGATACCATTCATTGAAGTCGCCCATCACAACCTGCATCTCACCTCCATTCACATCCAACAGACCTTGCAACTGGCGGAATTGGCGGTTACGTTCGCGGATGCTCAGACCCAAATGGGTCACAATGAACCTCACCGTGGTTCCATGGATCTCTAGATCGACGTCAAGCGCCCCGCGCGGCTCGCGCTTATGAACGCTCAAATCGACACGACGCACGGCGCTGATTTGGTGACGTGTCAGCAAAGCATTTCCATAGTGACTGCGCGGCCGGCAGATGGTCGGCCCGGCAATGGGAGCGAGACCACTTGCCTGGGCCAAGTATTGCAACTGACTGCTTACTCTGCACCCGGCAGGACTGGAATCCACTTCCTGAATGCCGATTACGTCTGCGTCGAGGCTGCTGATCACCGCGGCGATCCGATCAGGGTCGAAACGGCCGTCGGTGCCGATGCATCGGTGAACGTTGTAGCTGGCAATCTTAATGCAAGAATTCATAATGGCTTAACATAACACGGCGCGCTGCGGGCGCCAAACTTTCAGCCGGGCGAAGAAATCGGCTGCGCCCGTGCGACATCATCGGTTCTCCAGCTGGGAGTTGACATATGCGGCCGGGTAAACGAATAATGGACCGCGAGACCAACACAAATTGCTCAAGGATAGGAGTACCGCATGAAAGTCTGGCCAGGTGAACCGTATCCTCTGGGAGCCACGTGGGATGGCTCCGGAGTCAATTTCGCCCTGTTTTCAGAAAACGCAACGGCCGTGGAATTGTGCCTGTTCGACAGCGGTGACGAAGAGCGCGAAACACGCATCGCGATGAAGGACCAGACGGACATGGTCTGGCATCTTTACCTGCCCGAAGCGCGTCCCGGCCAGTTGTACGGATACCGGGTGTACGGCCCCTATGCACCGCAGGAGGGGCATCGCTTCAATCCTGCAAAGCTGCTCATCGATCCTTATGCCAAAGCCATCAGCGGCATGCCCAAATGGCACGACGCCTTGTTCGGATACACCATCGGCCATCCTGAAGCCGACCTCTCCATGGACGAGCGCGACAGTGCTCCATATGCTCCCAAATGTGTTGTGGTGGATCCCGCCTTCAGCTGGGCAGGAGATATGCCCCCGAAAATCCCATGGGACCGCACCATAATCTACGAACTGCACACCAAGGGATTCACCAAGCTCCATCCGGCCATTCCCAAAAAGCTGCGCGGCACCTACACGGCCCTGGCCAGTCCGGCAGTGATCGAATATCTGCTTTCTCTGGGGATCACCGCCGTGGAGCTGATGCCGGTGCACCACTTCATCCACGATCGGCACCTGCTGGAAAAGGGGTTGCGCAACTTTTGGGGCTACAACTCCATAGGATTTTTCGCTCCACATGGCGAGTACTCGAGCACCGGCGACCGCGGTCAGCAACTGGAAGAATTCAAGATCATGGTCAAAACGCTGCACCGCGAAGGAATCGAGGTCATACTCGATGTGGTCTACAACCACACCGGCGAGGGCAATCACCTGGGCCCGACCCTCTCCTTCCGCGGCATCGACAATACCGCTTACTACCGGCTTGTCGAAGGCGACCCGCACCACTACATGGATTACACCGGCACGGGCAATACTTTGGACATGACGCATCCGCGTGTCCTGCAACTGATCATGGACAGCCTGCGCTACTGGGTTCTGGAAATGCACGTGGACGGGTTCCGCTTCGATCTGGCGGCCACGCTGGCACGTGAGTTGCACGAAGTGGACCGACTCGGGGCCTTCTTTGATATCATCCACCAGGACCCGCTGCTCTCGCAGGTCAAACTGATTGCGGAACCCTGGGATCTGGGAGAAGGAGGTTACCAGGTGGGCAATTTCCCGGTGCTCTGGACCGAGTGGAACGGTGAGTACCGAGACACCCTGCGATCCTTCTGGAAAGGCGACGACGCCCAGTTGGGCAACGTGGCTTACCGCCTCACCGGAAGCAGCGATCTGTATGCCCGTACCGGCCGGCGCCCGTACGCCAGCATTAATTTCATCACCTGCCACGACGGCTTTACCCTGCAGGATCTGGTGAGCTACAACGAAAAACACAACGAGGCGAATAATGAAGGAAACCGCGACGGCACGGACAACAATTTGAGTTGGAACTGCGGCGTCGAAGGCCCCACCAATGATGCGAAAGTGCTGGCACTGAGGGCGCGTCAGCAGCGCAATTTTCTGGCTTCCCTGTTGTTCTCGCAAGGGGTTCCCATGTTGCACTCGGGGGACGAATTCGGACACACCAAAAACGGCAACAACAACACCTACTGCCAGGACAATGAGCTGTCATGGCTCGATTGGGATCTTAACCGGGCGCGCAGCAAACTTCTTGAATTCACTCGATTTGTCATTCAATTGCGGCGCAAACACCCGGTTCTGCGCCGGCGGAATTTTTTCCGCGGACGTCTCATGCGTGGTGAAAAACATAAAGATCTTCGTTGGTTAAGGCCAGATGGCAAGGAAATGACGGAAGACGACTGGAACAACCCACATGCCCGTTGCCTGGCAATGATCCTGGCAGGAAACGAAGAAGCCATCGACGAGGTGGACGAACGCGGCAATGCAATTTCCGACGACTCTCTGTTGTTGATGCTGAACGCCTACCATGAACCGGTGCCCTTCACTCTGCCCGAGCACTTCGGCTATGAAGGCCAATGGGAACTGGTGATGGACACACGCTCTTCGACCGGTAAAAGAAAGCACCAGAGCATTGCCATCCATGGCACCTATGATCTGGTGTCACGCTCCCTGGCACTGTTCCGCTTCAAGCACGCCGAGGAGGAAGAGGAAGAATAGAGGACAGTTGCCAACTGCCAAGGGTCTCTTGACTTCATGCACGCTTGTGGCGTGCAGGAAAGGGCAATGATGAACGCCAGCATTGATCTTGGAGCCGTCTACCAGGAAAAAGGACTGTGCCGCTTTCGGGTGTGGGCGCCGTTTGTGCCGCGAGTGGAGGTGCAGATTTTTTTTCAGGAAACAGGCGAAACAAAACTGGTTTCCCTGGCCCAAGAGGACTCCGGATATCATTCGGCTCTCGTCGACAACATTCCGCCAGACAGCCGATACTTCTTCCGCCCCACTGGGGACAAGCAGCGGCCTGACCCGGCTTCTCAGTTTCAGCCGCAAGGCGTGCACAACGCATCCGCCGTGGTGGATCATGATTTTCCCTGGGAAGACCAGCACTGGACCGGTATCCCGCTGTGCGACCATGTGATCTACGAACTGCATGTGGGCACTTTCACACCGGAGGGCACCTTCGAGGCAATAATCCCCCGCCTTGGCGAATTGCAGCGGAGCGGCATCAACGTCCTCGAAATCATGCCCGTGGCCCAGTTTCCGGGCGAAAGAAACTGGGGATACGACGGGGTCTACCCGTTTGCCGTACAGAATTCCTACGGCGGGCCGCACGGGTTCAAACGACTGATCAATGCATGCCACAAGCACGGCATGGCGGTCATTCTCGATGTCGTGTATAACCATCTGGGACCGGAAGGCAACTACCTGCGCGATTTTGGGCCGTATTTCACCAAAAAATACCGGACTCCATGGGGCGAAGCCCTGAACTTCGATGGCGCATACAGTGATGAAGTCCGCAACTATTTCATTCAAAACGCCCTCCTCTGGTTCAAACACTACCATGTGGATGCTCTGCGACTGGATGCCGTGCATGCCATCTATGACCAAAGCGCCGTGCCCTTCCTGCAGGAACTGGCCGAAGCCGTTGCAGAATTGCGGATGAACGACGGTTGGCAGCGCTACCTCATCGCCGAAAGTGATTTGAACGACAGCCGTTTGATCCGCCCGCGGGAGGTTTTCGGATGCGGGCTGGACGCTCAGTGGTGTGATGATTTTCACCACTCGTTGCATGCTCTGATCACCGGCGAAAAGGATGGCTATTACAAAGACTTCGGTAGTATTCAGGAGTTGGTGAAGGCATTGGCCGAAGGCTTCGTCTATTCCGGCCAACATTCCCCGTACCGTAAAAGACGCCACGGTAACCGCTCGCTCGATCTGCCTCCGGAACAATTTGTGGTCGCGTCTCAGAATCATGACCAGGTCGGCAACCGCATGCTCGGTGAACGGCTTGCGGTCCTGATTTCCTTTGAAGCACAGAAACTGGCCGCAGCCGTTCTGCTCCTGTCGCCTTATATTCCGCTGCTCTTCATGGGACAGGAATATGGTGAAGAAGCCCCTTTTCTCTATTTTGTCAGCCACCAGGATCCAGCTCTTGTCGATGCGGTGAGGCACGGCCGCAAGGAAGAATTCCAGGCTTTTGGCTGGAATATCGAGCCTCCCGATCCGGCCGACGTAGAGACTTTTCTTCAATCCAAACTCAACTGGAATCAGCGCAACCAGGGAAGACACAAAGTACTGCTCGATTTTCACAGCGCTCTGCTGCAAATGCGCAGAGAATCGCCCGCCTTCTCGGCGCTCGAAAGAACACATATGGAAGTGCACGCCATAGCAAGCAAGGATGTTATCCTGCTCAAGCGCTGGTGGGGCGAAAGCAATGTGCTCTGCCTGTTCAACTTCGCACCCCGCGATGTCATCTTGAGAGCCCATGAACTGCCCTCCGGAACGTGGTCGCGACTGCTTGATTCCGCCGAGGAGCGCTGGCAAGGACCGGGAACTCTGCTGCCGGATCGATTGCGGGCGGATCAAAGCATAACCCTGAGGAAGCAAAGCGCCGTTGTGTGCGGCAGGCAAGAGGACTTTCCATGAGAATTCCCACCTCGACGTATCGGCTCCAGTTCAATCCGACCTTTGGTTTTCGCGATGCACAGCGGATCGTCGGCTATCTGGCCGACCTGGGCATCTCCGATGTATATGCTTCCCCCATCTTTAAGGCACGCCGGGGAAGCATGCATGGCTATGATGTCGTCGATCCCACCCGACTGAATCCGGAACTGGGCAGTGAATCCGATTTTTTCGCCCTGGCCCAGGAAGTGAAAAAGCGCGGCATGGGATGGCTGCAGGACATCATTCCCAATCACATGGCCTTTGATCATGACAACCGCATGCTCATGGACGTCCTGGAAATCGGCAAGGCTTCCACCTATTACAAGTTCTTCGACATCGACTGGGAACATGCCTATGAAACGATGCAGGGGAGGCTCCTGGCACCGTTCCTCGGAAGATCCTACGGGGAATGCATCCAGGAGCGCGAAATCCAGGTCGAATACAGCGATTCCGGCTTCGTCGTGCATTACTACGGATGGGAATTCCCTGTCAGGATGGAATCCTACGCCAAAATACTCTCCCTCAATCTCGATCGGCTCAAAAAGCGCCTCGGCAACGACCACCCCAACTATCTCAAATTTATAGGCATGCTCTACGTTCTGCAAACTTTTCCCGGGCAGGACCTGCCGGGCAAACGCTACGACCAGCGAAAATTCGCCAAGTGCATGTTGTGGGAACTCTACGAGGGAGATCGAGAAATCAAGCGATTCATCGACAGGAACCTGGATGAATTGAATGGCAGAAGAGAATCAACCTCCTCCAATCTCCTGGACGAACTGCTGTTCGATCAATACTTTCGACTCTCCTTCTGGAAAGTGGCCGGCGAAGAAGTCAACTATCGCAGGTTTTTCAACATCAACGAGCTCATATCCGTGCGTATAGAAGAGGAAGCGGTGTTCCATGAATGTCATGAGCTGATTGCGCGATTCGTCAGAGATGGCATCTTCACCGGGTTGCGCATCGACCATATCGACGGATTATACGACCCAAAACAATATCTGCAGCGCCTGCAGGAAAAGACCGGGGGCGTCTATGTCACGGTCGAGAAAATTTTGGGCTGCACCGAAGAACTGCCCCTGAACTGGCAGACAGAAGGCACTTCAGGTTACGATGCCCTCAATGTCATCAACGGCATCTTTTGCAGGGCCCTGCACAAGAAGGATATAGACAAGATTTATGCCGCTTTTACCGGAATTAAAGCTGATTACGACGACCTGGTGTACAGCAAGAAACAGCTCATCATCGAACGTTATATGACGGGCGATGTGGATAATCTGGCCCATCTCATGAAGCGGATTTCGAGCAGAGATCGCGAAGGATGGGACATCACCCTGTATGGCCTGAAGCGCGCCATTCGAGAAGTGCTGGCGCATTTTCCAGTCTACCGCACCTATGCCGGCCCTGATTCTTTTAGCGACGCGGATCGGCGGGTCATCGTTGAAGCCGTGGCTCGCGCCAAGTCCAAAAGTCCCGATCTGGTCATCGAACTGGACTATCTTTGCAAGTTTCTTTTATTGCAATTCCCGGACTCCCTCGACCCCGAACAACAAAAAGAACGATTGCATTTTGTAATGCGCTTTCAGCAGTTCACCGGTCCATTGATGGCCAAGGGATTTGAGGACACCACCCTGTATGTTTATAACCGATTGATTTCGCTGAACGAAGTCGGTGCTGAACCGGTCGATTTCGGGGTTTCCCTCGAGCAGTTTCACCAGTTCAACCTGCATCGCGGCGAATATTGGCCTCACAGCATGACCGCCGGCTCGACGCACGACACCAAAAGAAGCGAAGATGTACGCGCACGCATCCACGTGCTGTCTGAATTACCCAGAGAGTGGGAGGCTCGGATTAAGGCCTGGCGTTCCATGAACCGCAGCAAAAAGAAAAGGATAAAGCGGCGCGCCGTGCCCGACGCCAACGACGAGTACTTCTTTTATCAGACTTTGGTCGGCGCCTACCCGTTCGAATCCCGCGACCATTCAGCCTTTGTGCAGCGAATCAAGGATTACATTATCAAGGCGATTCGTGAGGCCAAGGTCCATACGGGCTGGTTGAAACCGGACAGCGATTATGAAGGGGCTTACCTGGCGTTTATCGATAGAGTTCTGGAACATACCGAAGCAAATGAATTTCTTCTGGACTTTTTGCCCTTTCAACAGAAAGTCGCCCACTACGGCATGCTCAATTCCCTGTCACAGACCATTTTGAAAATCACCATGCCCGGTGTTCCCGACTTTTATCAGGGAACCGAATTATGGTCGTTGACCCTGGTCGACCCCGACAATCGACAGCCGGTTGATTTCAAAAAATGCAGCAATTTTCTTAAGCAAATTCGGCACGACCAAGCAAACCCACGCTACCTGGAAACACTCAAACAGGCTCCGCAGGACGGCAAGATCAAGCTGTTTCTCACATACCGTGCGTTGCAAATGCGCCGGGAATATGCATCACTGTTTGAGAAAGGAGCATACATTCCATTGCCGGCTCGAGGCGAGTTCCAGGACCATGTCATTGCCTTTGCCCGCAACGCAGGGACATCTTGGGCCATCGTCATAGCTCCGCGTTACTGCACCGGGTTGGTGGAGCAAGGTTTGTATCCGACCGGCAGAGAAATCTGGAAGGAAACGTGGCTCACTTTTCCGGAGAATGCTCCCGTGACTTGGAAGGACTCCATCGCGTCCTTTGACTTGACCATTAACGACGGCATTTTGCCGGTGGGCGACGCTTTGCAGCGATTTCCCGTCGCGTTGCTGCTGGGCAGCACCGAAAAGCCATAGCACAGAACTGAAAAATGGAGGGGGGGAGTTATGTTCACAGCGGGTGAAATTCTTGGGATGGCGGTGCAGATCGAGGAAAATGGGCAGCAGTTCTACCGGCAAGCTTCAGACAGTGCCCTCAAACCGGATTTGAAAGAACTGTGGCAATGGCTGGCCGAAGAAGAGGCGCAGCACAAGAAGTTCTTTCTCGAGATCAAGTCCTCCCTCAAAACGGCCAAGGGTCAGCAGTGGGCTGCGCAAATGGGAGAGGAGATACTGCAGAGTTTGGTCAAGGATCGCGGCTTCTCCCTGGAAGAAGTGCAATTCGACGCCGTTGGCGACGAGCGGGAATTGATTCGGGTAGGAATCGGGCTGGAAGAAGACAGCATCGACTTTTATGAAATCCTGCTCGGCTTCATCGATGATCCAATAACCGTCGAGCATGTGCACGAAATCCTCGCCGAAGAGCGGGAGCACCTGGCATCCCTCAAAAAACGTCTGGCATCTCTTGGGGGTTGAGATCACACACCATGACCCGTTTTGACTGTCGAAGATGCGGGCGCTGCTGCAAACAGATTGGAATTCCCTGGTCTGAGCTGGATCCGGTGTTGGCCGCGCAACAACTAGAAATGGAGCTGGACGTCTTTCTGCAAGCCCATGGCTACAGAGTGAACGGCTACTCGGGTGAAATCGAACACCCGGAATTCGCGGTAACGCCCTGCCCCTTTCTAACCTATGACCACGGCAGGGCCGCCTGCAGGATCTATCCGGTGCGCCCCTGGATCTGCCGGGGCTATCCCGGCCCGGGCATGATTTGCGCCGGCGGCAGAAAGCGGGATGAATAAGCTTCAGCCGGTTGCAAATCAGGGCGGCAACCCCCGGACACGGGACTGCCACCCTGGTTGCCGGCATCACTACTGCTTTGGTGCGGCAAATATCCGTTCGGGTTTGGCTGTGTCGCCGCCTGCTCCCGGAAAGTTCGGGTACTTGTAGGCGGGCTTGTTTGACTGCAGCAATTCATGCGCCCCTTCCATAAATTCCACGAAGCGCTTTTTACATTCGTAAAAACCATGCCACCAGGCATAGTCCGGAGCCATCATGGCCACGCCCATGCGTGCCCTGCGGCCTTCGTGGTGCCACAGTTCGTAGTATTCCCACTCCAGCTTTTCATCAAAAAACGCTGGCTCTGAAAGCAGCTTCTTTGCATACAGTTCATCCAGCGTCTGCTTGGCGGGCTTGAAATAAGCCTCGTTGTAGTGGATCACCGCTTCATCCAGATTCGCGTAATGGTCTTTGGTCCAGGTGTCGCTGTGGCACTGGTTGCAGATGGCCTGCATCTTGTTGCGCTCCACCTCCCAATTGGTGGCGGCCGGAAACGCTGCAAAGTCCTGGGGACGAACGGTCAGCGGTGCCTGGGTTTCCCAGGAGAGGCGCTCGGTCACATCGTGCGTGCCGAGGACGGGTCCGGCTCCGGACATGTGGCAGGAGGCACAGGTAGGGCCGCGATAGTCCACTCCGGGGGTCCACAATCCTGGAGCCACATTCCAGTGGTACTGGTCGCCGAAGGCGGCATAAATATCGCCGTGTTTCGACTCGGTATAAATTTCAATCTGCGGATGGTCCGGACCCAAATGACACTGGCCGCAAGCTTCCGGCTTGCGCGCGTCCATGATGGAAAAGCGATGCCGGGTGTGGCAACTGGTGCAGCTGCCCAGGCTGCCGTCCAGGTTGGCTCGACCGACCCCCACATTGGGCCAGACGGACGGGTCGAGCTCCCCCTGTTCATTCATTTTGAGGACCGTCCCGTGACATTTGAAACAGCCGGTGGTGCGCTCGATGCCATTGTTCAATCCCTGATTCAACCAGGGATCGATGGTCCACATGATCTGTATGGTGTTGGCATGCTTGCTCCTGCTGTACTGCTTGACTTCGTCCGGATGGCAACGGGAACAATCCTTCGGGGTGACCACTCCCGCCACTGCAACGCGGTATTCCGCCGTCCCCCACTGGTTGTCCGAGCGCTCATATTGTTTGTAGTGCTTCTTGCTCACATCCGGATCAAAATCCTCCGCTATATGGCAGTCCAGACAGGTGATGTTGGCCGAGGCGTGCCGGCTCATGGCCCAGTCAACAAAAAGTCCTGGTGATTCCACTTTATGACACTCGATACAGGCCCGGGCCTGCGGGCTCATACCTCGCTCCATGCGAAATTCCTTGGTCTTGGCAAAATTGCTTTCCACCTTCGCCTGCGGTTCATTCTGCCGTTCTTCCTGAGCCACGGCCGCATGGCCCATGAAAAGGAGCATGATTATCGACCCTGCCGCCAACCATTGAACAAAACGCCTTTTCATCGGACACCTCCTCCTTTTTTATGTACCTTTTCATTGCTGGGAACACTGCAGATAGCTGTAAAATGGTCTTCGGACATGCACCAGATTGCGGTGACAGTCCGTACACTGCTTGTCATAGCCGGGCCTCGGGTACAAGACGCTGCGATGGGCCAGCATGGCGCCTCGCTTGGCAGGAATGTATAGAATATTGCGATGGCATTTCTGACACTGGTCGTTTTTGATGTTCCGGTAAGCCGCGGCGCGGTTCTTCGCCCGATCATAGCCTTCCGGCCCTTCGGTAAAATGAGCGTAGACGTCTTTGGCTCCATGCCAGGTCTTGGCAAAAAAGAAATTGAACGTGTCGTGTGGGGCCGGCAAATGGCAGTCCATGCAGTCAACCACAACTCCGCGCGCGTTGTTGGTGTGGGTGGACACCTTCCAGTCGTTGTAGGCCGGTTGTATCTCGTGGCAACTGGCGCAAAAATGCGGGGTCGAGGTACGCACCATCGTGTAGTAGGTCATGCTGAACAAGGGAAAGGCAATGACAATGCCCAGCACCACCAGAATCGCGCCGTACAGGTATTTTTTCATGGCGTCTTCTCCACTTGACGAATCGTTGCCGCTACCGCCTCTCCCAGGACATGTGCCCGGGAGAGCGGCCGGAATAAGGCTCTATCTACCAAAGAGACCCTGGAGAAATCGTTTGAACCCCTTCACGGTAGCTTCACCCGCCATGCTTTTTTTTCCGGAAACCGCAACGGAAGCACCTGAGGGAAGCCATTCAACGGGATCCATGCGGATCGGCAAAAACCTTTCAAAGGTTGGAATCAGCTTCCCTTCAACATGATATTTTCTGATTTCCTGCACGCGGTCAAAATAGAACGTGAACGAATCCATAAACCAGTTCTGGCTGCGCTCGAAATCAACCTCCGCTTCGATCATAGTCTGGAACTCATTCCCGAGGCTGTTGCTGAACCCCTTCTTTTTGAGGGCGTCGAAGGACTGAACAATGCTTCGATGGGCGGCCGGATCGCCCTCTGCATCAATCATGAAAGTCAGGGTGATGTAGCCTGACCCGTCGTTGCGTTCGCGCGACGACACGGCAAGAAGCCCTTCCCTCCACTGGCCGGCAGCGGCAAAATTGAAGCTGAACCCGGCAAATGCGATTATGATCTCCCTGGATTTCGCTGCGATGAATTCCTGTTTGAGGTCAATGGCTTCACTCATGCTTCCCCTTTGACTTGCTGACGGGACTTGGTCGTTCGGCTGAATGGCTATGGAAAACAGGATCTGAGAGGCTACAGTATAGGTGAGTTTTTCGATACATGCAACAAAGTTGCTGCGGCATAAGGCAGGCGCATATGAAAAAGAATCATTGCGGCTGACCCTTGCCGGGTGGAACAAGGATGCGCTTGAATAATGGGGGCGCGTTCTGCTAAGTTGCGCAATGGCAGATAAGCGCAGCGCTAACACCACCGCGTACGGAGAAGGCAAACCGATGAAACAGGTGATTCTGGGTACGGCCGGCCACATCGATCATGGCAAAACATCCCTCATTCGCGCCATGACGGGAATCGATACCGATCGTTTGAAGGAAGAAAAATTAAGGGGCATCACCATCGAATTGGGCTTTGCTTATGTCGACCTCCCTAACGGCGACCGTCTGGGCATAGTCGATGTACCGGGCCACGAACGATTCGTTCGCCACATGGTGGCTGGAGCCACCGGCATCGACATGGTGGCTTTGATCATTGCGGCCGATGAAGGGGTCATGCCGCAAACCAGGGAACACATGGAAATATGCCAGCTTTTGCGGGTCAAAAAGGGGCTGGTGGCCCTGACCAAAATCGATCTGGTGGATGACCCCGAATGGATCGAAATGGTCAAGGAGGACGTGGCCGAATTCTTAACCGGCACGTTCCTGGAAGGCGCGCCCATTGTTCCGCTGTCCGCCGCCACCGGAGAAGGCATGGAAGAGTTCAAGGGGGTGTTGACCCGGCTGGTGGAAAGCATCGAGCCACGAAATGCCGACGGCCCCTTTCGCCTGCCCGTCGACCGGGTTTTCAGCATGCGCGGCTTCGGCACCGTTGTGACCGGTACCAGCATTTCGGGCAGACTCCACATCGGCGCCCCGGTCATCGTTTACCCCTCGGGACACAAAACCAAGGTGCGCGGCATTCAGGTGCACAATGAGGAAGTAGAAGAAGTATTGCCGGGCCAGCGCACTGCCGTTAACCTGCAGAGCACCGAGCGCGCTCTCATCCAGCGGGGTCATGTGGTGGCCACACCGGGGGCTCTGGTCCCGAGCCACATGGTGGATGTGCATCTGGAGTTGTTGTCGAGCGCACCCCGAGTGCTCAAGAATCGGGCCAAAATTCGCTTTCATACCGGCACCTCGGAAAATCTGGCCACGCTGGTGCTTTTGAACGAGGATGAGCTCAAGCCGGGGGAAAAATCCTTCGCCCAAATCCGCCTCGATGAACCGATCGCCGTCTTGCGGGGGGACCGTTTCGTCATCCGCTCCTATTCCCCCGTGCTGACGATCGGCGGAGGAAGCATTCTGCATCCGCTGCCCCACAAACATAAGGGGCACGATAAGCGCGCAGCGGCCAAGACTCTGGCGACCCTTCTGGAAGGGGATGAGCCGAGCATCATCCTGTGGCACATTCTGGACGCAGGCTGGGGCGGAGTGAGCGAACAGGAACTGCGAATCCGGGTAAATGTGGCCACCAAGCCATTCGAGAAGACCCTGCAGCAGTTTATCAGTCAAAAGAAAGCCATTCTGTACGACAAGGAAAACAGGCGCTTGATCCACCCCGATGTGATGGAGAAATTGAGGAATATCATCCTCGAGAGTCTGGCCGATTATCACCAGCGCTTCCCTTTAAAAACCGGCATGCCCAAAGAGGAATTGGCGGCGCAGCTGCCCAGGCCGGTGGACGTCAAACTCTATAACTTTCTGTTGCGCCAGCTGGCAGAAGATGAGCAGCTCGTGCAGGAAATGGAATGGGTGCGTTTGGCGACTCACAAGATTGATCTGACCAAAGATGAGGAGGTTATCCGCCAAAGGGTCGAAAGTGAATATTTGCAGGCCGGGCTGCAGCCTCCTTTTTTCAGGGAGGTCACCGCCAGGCTGCCGGGCACGCCCCGACAGCACCAGGACGTACTCGAGTGGATGTTCTCGCAGGGGATTTTGATAAAGGTCAAAGAAGATCTGTACTTTCACAGGGCTGCACTGGATAGCCTCAAGCGACGGCTGATGGAATTTTTCAAGGAAAATGAAGAACTCTCGGCCCCTCAGTTCAAGGAGATTACTCAGGCGAGTCGCAAATACACCATTCCTCTGCTGGAATATTTCGACACGCAAAAGGTGACCGTACGGGTGGGGGATGTGCGCCGGCTGCGGGACACCCGGGCCGCCTAGTGCCGCGCCGCGCAATCAAGCGGCCGAAACCCAACGACAGCGTTATTCCGCACAGCCCATGTTGGGTTTCGCTGCGCTCTACCCAACCTACACCTTGTCTACAACCCGACCCCGTGAGGGGGGGGAGAGAAAGTGATCCCCGAATGCCGCGGAACCATGTGTGGGCAACAGATACCTTCCGTCGCACAGGGCTGGGGTGGGAATGCAAGTGATTTTCGAGATTTCGGCACTTGCTTGCGATCCCGAGCCGGGATTCGCCGGAATGACATAAGGACGTTTGCAACGGGTTAAGAAGGAGTGATTCATGCTGAAACACATAGTGTTCATGAAGTTCAAGCCAACCACACAGGAAGCCGATATCGTGGATTTGGAAAAGTCCCTCGGTGCGCTGCCGGACGTGATTCCAGAGATCAAAGGCTATGAATTCGGACGAGACATCGTAAAAACTGACAGATCCTACGACTTCGCCCTGGTCTCTGCTTTCGAGGACTTGGACGCTCTCAAGGGCTACCAGCTTCACCCCGAGCACATGCTCGTGCTGGAGAAAGTGAAAAAACTGGTTGAAGACATTCGGGCGGTTGATTACCTGGTGTGAACCGTTCGTTAGAAATCGGTGAAGCTGCCCTTTCGTGTTCCTGCCATGATCAATGGTTCAGACCAACAACACCTTTATGACTACTACATAGATGCGCACGGCAACTGGTTTTGCGAAGGAAACCCGGTGACCGACAGGCAGTTGTTTCGCCAGCTCAGTCGCTCGCTGTATCGAGCGGGGAAGCAATATTTCCTGCGCTGTGAAGGTGAGGTGCACCCGGTTCGAGTGGCGGATGCTCCCTTGTGGATCCGCTACGTGCATGTAACCGGCAACGATTCGGGAAATCTCACCTCGGTCGAAATCGAACTGGAAGACGGACGGCGTGAAACACTTGCAGCGGACACCCTGAGCGTTGCCGGCAATGATGCCCTGTACTGCCTGGCAACGCGGCGCCGGCTCAAGGCCCGCTTCGGCAAGGTGGCCTACTATGAACTCACCCGGTATCTTCAGAGCGACGATGAGGGGGCCGGCTTCTACTTCATGATTGACCGCCGGCGCTACCCCGTCCGGCCCGAACCATGACCCCCTCAGCTCGTGTCAGTCCGACCGTTATGCGCTCCACCCGGTCAGGAACCTGGCGAACAGGCGCACTCCCACGTCCAGAGCTCTTTCATCAAAGTCAAAGCGGGGTGAATGCAAACCGTACTGGTAGCCCAGCTGCGGGTCGTGACACCCCAGGCGGATCAAGACTCCGGGATATTTTTGCAAAAAGTAGGCGAAATCTTCCGCTCCCATGCGCGCTGACTCGATCTTCACCGCCGATTCCCCCAGTGATTTGCGTGCCTGCTCGATGCAATATGCCACCAGCCGATCATCGTTGATCAGCAAGGGATAGCCCGGCGTCAGGGTCAACTCCCCCGCCACTCCATGGGAGGATTGCATTCCGGACACCATTGCCTTCAAGCGAGTCTCCACAACACGGTATACCGCATCGTTCAGCGTGCGCAGAGTGCCTTCCAGCAACGCCTCCTGCGGAATGATGTTGGCCGCCGTGCCGGCTTGAAAACAGCCCACGCTGAGCACCGCACTCTGCAGGGGAGAAACATTGCGGCTGATGATACTTTGCAGTTGTGCAACCAGGTAGGCTCCCGCCACGATGGGATCGGCGCACAGATGCGGATGCGCGCCATGGCCCCCACGCCCCGTCAGGCGTATGCGTACACCGGTAGAAGCCGCATTGCCCACTCCATAAGTCAACCCCACCGTTCCCGTGGGAAGTTCAGGGTGCATGTGCGCCGCGAAAATCGCGGAGATCTCCTGCGCATCCAGGATACCCGATTCAAGCATGGCCTTTGCGCCCGCTCCGCTCTCCTCCGCCGGCTGGAACAAGAATATGATTTTCCCTCGTCCCGTCTCCGGCCACCCGCTTTCCAGCAACCAGCGCAGGGTTCCAAGGAGCATGGTGATGTGTCCATCATGCCCGCAGGCGTGCATCAAGCCGGGATTCTTCGATTTGTAGGGTACCTCGTTGGCCTCAACCAGGGGCAATGCATCCATATCTCCGCGCAGTGCAAGTGTAGGCCCCGACTGCTTTGCCGTCATGGACGCCACGATGCCGGTCCCGGCAATGTCTTTGGTATAGCCCACATGGAGGCTATCCAAAACTTGCGCAATCCTGGCTGCCGTCCGCCGTTCCTGGTAAGCCGCCTCCGGGTATTGATGAAAATGGCGGCGAAGCTCGACCAGCCAATCGTGAAAAGCTTCTGACAAACAATCGATCATCCCCTGCACCCTCAGAAACTGTAGCGTTCAAGAAAATATTTTTGGCTCCAGGCAGGCTGGGTTGAGGTACCAAACCCGGCAAAACAGGCGTTGGGTTTCGTCACGGGAAACGCGTGATTCAACCCCAACCCACACCCAAAAGATGATCTTGGAAGCTATATCTCAAAATGCGCTATCCCAGGTGAACGTCCGCCGACACCATCCCGCAGGTCGTTGCTGCCCGCTACTCCCGCACGGTGGCAGCGCAGCTCCTTCAGTTGCGCACAATAAAAAAGCCCGAGCTCACATCCGATGAGGTCGGGCTGACACTTTTTCCCTTGCAGCTCCCCCGCTACATGGGGATATTGCCGTGTTTCTTGGGCGGCAGGGCAACGCGTTTGCTGGCCAGGATTTCGAAGGCTTCAATCAAACGCGGACGCGTTTCACTGGGAACGATGACGCCATCGATATAACCGCGCGACGCGGCAATGTAGGGATTGTACAGCAAATCCCGGTACTCTTCGATCTTCTCTTTGCGTTTCGCTACGGGGTCATCGGCCTCCTTGATCTCCTTGCGGAAAATAATATTGGCCGCCCCCTCCGCTCCCATGACCGCAATTTCTGCACTGGGCCAGGCCAGCGTCAAGTCCGCCCGAAGGTCCGAGGAACACATGGCCAGGTAAGAACCGCCGTAGTCCTTACGCACAATGAGGGTGACCTTGGGCACCGTCGCTTCCGAATAACACCACAACAGTTTGGCACCATGCCGAATGATGCCGCCCCATTCCTGCTGTTTGCCGGGCAGGTAGCCGGGTACGTCGGCGACGGTCAGCATCGGAACATTGAAGGCATCACAGAAGCGAATGAAGCGCGTCGCCTTATCGGACGAATCGGTATCCAGACAGCCTGCCAGAACCTTGGGCTGGTTGGCGATGACCCCGATGCTTCTGCCGTTGAGTCGCATGAAGCCGACCACCATGTTCATCGCATAATTTTCGTGAACTTCGAAGAAGTCGCCCTGATCTGCGATGGATCGAATGACATCCTTGATGTCGTAGGCCCCCATGGGATTATCCGGGATGATGCTGTCAAGGGCCGCGTCCATGCGCCTCGGGTCATCATCGGTGGGAACGATGGGCGGATCTTCCATGTTGTTGTCCGGCAAAAAACTCAACAGCCGTTTGATATGTTCGATGGCGTCCGCATCGTTTTCACAGGCAAAATGGGCGACACCGCTTTTGGAAGCATGCGTCATGGCACCGCCCAGCTCTTCCTGGGTAACCACTTCGCCCAGTACAGACTTGATGACGTCCGGACCGGTGATGAACATGTAGCTGGTGTTCTTGACCATCAGAACAAAATCGGTCATGGCCGGCGAGTAGACGGCACCGCCGGCACATGGACCCAAAATGGCGGATATCTGCGGGATTACCCCCGATGAAATGGCGTTTCGATAAAAAACCTGCCCGTAACCGGACAACGCATCCACACCCTCCTGGATGCGGGCCCCGCCGGAATCATTTAAGCCGACAAAAGGCTTGCCCGCCTTCAGGGCGAGGTCCATGACCTTGCATATTTTCTTGGCATGCTGTTCTCCCAGGGTTCCGGCACGCGCCGTAAAATCCTGAGAAAAGGCAAAAACCTGGCGGCCGTTCACCGTTCCGTAACCGGTGATCACGCCATCGGCGGGAATATCCACCTTGTCCAACCCAAACAGAGTGCCTCGGTGTTTCACAAACATGTCCAGTTCACGAAAGCTACCAGGGTCAAAAAAGTGATCCAACCGCTCCCGGGCCGTCAATTTTCCTCGTTCGTGCTGAGTGGCCACCCCTTTGGCGCCGCCCATTTCCTTAATTTTCGCTTCGCGCTCGCGCAGTTCCTTGATCTTGTCGGCAACCCTTCCCATTTCCGCTTCTCCTATCCGTATCTATGCAATTGAGAGATTCCCCCGGTTTGCTCACTTCGTAGAATTATCTGGGCCATTCTAATGGTTAAGCATGGGTTGTCAAGCGCTTTCCCAGGAAGGCGGCAAGCAGGCTCGGCAAGTTTTTCTAGTCCAACAGATGGGAAGCCGCATCATAGTGTTCGGAAAATACCGGGCCCCGCCCTTTGAACATATTGACGTGAGTGAAGACATATTCCGCTACTTCCTGCCTCTGAACCGGCTCATAGGAATTGAAGAGCGCGAACATTTCATGATCCGTCCCGCACGCTTCCAGCTCTTTCCATATTTGTGCCGCATCAACCGCTGGCTGAGCCCCCGGTTGCCGAGCAAAGGATTCCAATTTTTGTTTCGCCTGCTGCGACAATTCATTCAATTCAAGAATGAGGTGGGCGATTTCTTTCTGAAAATCATCGAGTGTCTCACAAGGACCGATCAGGTGAATGGATTTGTCTGATTCACTTTCCTGCAATCCCAGGTTGATCCCATAGGGACTGGCAGTGGATAGCCTGTCATCAATGCGCAGCACCCATTTATTTTTCATCTTATTGTTCCTCCTTGTAGCTACAAGCGTAATCACTGACAACCAGAGAACGCAAGGTTGCCAGATTCTCCTTGTCTTCTTTAAGCTCCTTTCCCTTGGGCGTTTCCAGAACCATCGGATGGCACTTGAACCGCGCATCGTTCAGCAGCAGTCGGAACCCTTCCAGGCCGATAAAGCCGCGGCCAATGTGTTCGTGACGATCCACCCGCGATCCCAGTCCCTGCTTGCTGTCGTTCAAATGAAAAAACTTGAGATGCTGCAGCCCGATCACTGCATCAAAGTGAGACAGTGTTTTGTCGTAATCCTCTCTGGTGCGCAGATCGTAGCCGGCGGCAAAGGTGTGGCAGGTGTCGTAGCAAACCCCGAGGCGCTCCTTATGGCTGGAGCGGTCCAAGATGTATGCAATCTCCTCGAAGCTCGAACCAAGATTGGTGCCCTGCCCGGCTGTTGTCTCGATCAGAATCATAACCGTGGAGGTCCTGGAAAGCTGGACGGCGCGGTCCAAATGGGTGACAAAACTCTGCAGACCCGCTTCAACGCCTTGCCCCAGATGGGAACCCGGATGAGAGATGAGAAAAGGTATTCCGAGGGCCTCGGCACGCTGCAGTTCGTCACAGAAGGCGGCAATTGATTTCTCGAGCTTGGTTGGATCGAGCGCCGCCAGATTGATCAGGTAGCTGTCATGGGCGGCCACCGGCGGGCGCCCGACCGCGGCCCATTTCTCAGTAAACAGTTGCACCTCGGAACTGCCAAGCTGCGGAGCCTTCCATTGTCTCTCGTTTTTGGTGAAGATCTGGAGCGCCTCGCCCTGCACTTCCTGCATCCTGTCAAAGGCCAGATGCAGCCCCCCGGCAATCGACATGTGGGCACCTAACCGCGGCACAATACCTCCTTGTAAAACGCTGCTCGAATTCACCCGCTCATTGGGCGGTAACCCTTTCCGGTCACTTCAATTTTTCACTTTTCTCCCGCGCCACCAGTTTGCTTTTATTGCCTCACCTTTTTTGCTAGAATCCGACTCTCACAATTCGCGACCAGGCCCAAAACTTTCATGGATGTAATCACCGATGCGCTATGTGCAAAAGGTTTCACCCTCATTCTATCCGATTTTGAGCTTCTTGTTTCTGATCCTGGCAGGGACTGCTCTGCTGCTGATATTCCCAACTCAAAACGGCTCCCGCCTCTCTCCCATTGATGCGTTGTTCATGGCGACATCGGCCACGTGCGTAACGGGATTGTCGGTGGTTGATATTGGAACACAGTTTTCCACCTGGGGCCAGCTCACAATTCTCGGGCTGATCCAGCTGGGAGGACTGGGCATCATGACCTTCTCGACTGTGCTGATTTTACTTTTTGGAGGATCCATCACTTTTCGCTCGCGTTTTGTCATTCAAGACGTCTTCACCCACAGCCCTCAGGCGGATTTGAACACCCTGCTCGGACGTGTGCTGCTTTTCACCTTGAGCTTTGAAGCGGCGGCCACAGGCCTCCTTTTCATGCGATTCGTGCAGCAGTTTGATGTCCCGACCGCCTTCTATTACGCTTTGTTTCACGCGGTGAGCGCCTTCTGTAACGCCGGCTTCGCTCTGTTTCCCGATTCCTTCATGCACTACCGGGGCGATGTGCTGGTGAACTCTACCCTGCTGGTCCTCATCGTTGTGGGCGGGATAGGATTCATGGTGCTTCACGAAATTGTCCGCACCCTCAGCAAAGCCTCGACATTCAGTCACTTCTGGAATCAGCTTTCGTTGCACACCAAGATGGTCATCCTCATGACAACAGTCCTGCTCATTGGAGGGACAATCTTTTTTTTGGTCAGCGAATGGAACGACCCGCTGAGAGACCTCTCGACCGATGAAAAATGGCTCGCGGCCGTGTTTCAATCGGCTACGCCCCGTACCGCCGGATTCAACACGCTTGACTTCAGCGCCATGAATAACATCACACTGTTGGGCACCATGATGCTCATGTTTATCGGCGCCTCGCCGGGCTCCACCGGAGGCGGCATCAAGACCAGCAGCATGGGGGTACTGCTGGCGCTGAGCAGAGCCCGCATCAGCGGTTCCGGCCAGGTGCACGTGTTCAAGAGGGCCATATCTTCGGGAACCATCAATCGCGCATTTGCCATTTTTGTCATTTCGGTGATGATTGTCCTGTTGGGAACCGCCTGCCTGCTCATTACCGAGACGGGAGACACCCCTTTCAAGGAAACCAGGGGGTTGTTTATGGAAATGCTTTTTGAAGCCACCTCGGCCTTTGGCACCGTCGGGTTGAGTATGGGGGTCACGCCGCACCTTTCCGGCTGGGGTAAGTTCATACTGATCCTCATCATGTACATTGGTCGACTGGGACCCCTGGTAATCGCCATGGCCATCCGGCCGGCCCCGTCCAGGGCCAGGTTTCTTTACGCCGAAGAACGTTTGATGATCGGATGAGAGGATTGAGGGATGCGCCAGATTGCAGTCATAGGACTGGGGAATTTCGGCTATTACCTGGCCAAGGAACTGTATTCCAAGGGCTTCGACGTGATCGGTTTGGATCTTCACCAGGAGGTCGTGCACAAAGTCAAAAACGACCTCAACGAAGCGGTCATAGCGGATGCAACCGACAAAGATACTTTAATGGCATTGGGGATCGACCATGTGGATCTGGCGGTAGTGACCATCGGAACGAACATGCTGGCGAGCATCCTGGTCACATTTCACCTCAAACAGATGGGGGTGGATCGAGTCTATGCCAAGGCGCTGAGCGAGGAACACGGTCAGATTCTGAGCCGCATGGGAGCTGATGAAATTCTCTTTCCGGAAAAGGATCTGGCCATCAGTTTGGCGCGCCACATCGAAAACCCGAATATGCTGGAATACCTCCCTTCCATCGGGGATCACGGCATTTTTGAACTGACCCCGCCCAGAGGGTTTCTCAACAAAACGCTGCGTGAACTGGATCTCATTAACCAATTCAGCCTCCAGATCATCGCCGTTAAGCACATCCATGACAACGCCTTTACCTTCATTCCCAAGGCGGATTTCAAGATCAATGAGAACCACGTGCTGCTGTTGCTGGGCACCAACCAGGCGATGGAAAAGCTTTCCGAAGAATTTGAAGAATGAGTGTAAATGGTGTCAATCCACTGGTTGACAAGGTGGCCGTTTCAATGTTTTCAGCAATCCAGACTGAGGAATAGAACATGATTGAGCGTTACACGCGCCCGCAAATGGGGCAAATATGGACTCTGGAAAACCGCTACCGCAAATGGCTTGAAGTGGAAATAGCCGTATGCGAGGTTCTCGCAGAACGAGGTGTCATTCCCCCGGAGGATCTCAGCCAAATCAAGTCGAAAGCCGGCTTTGATGTGAATCGAATCAATCAAATAGAACAGGTCACCCACCACGATGTCATCGCGTTTCTCACCAACGTGGGTGAATATGTGGGCCCCGCTGCCCGCCATATTCACCAGGGCATGACCTCGTCGGATATGCTCGATACGGCCATGGCGCTGCTGCTGGTCCAGGCATCGGACATCCTGCTGGACGATATGGACGAACTCTTGCGGGTACTCAAGCGACGCGCCCACGAACTCAAAGACAGCGTCATGATCGGGCGCTCTCATGGTATTCATGCCGAACCCATCACCTTCGGCCTGAAATTCGCCAATTGGTACGCCGAGATGCGGCGCAACCGGAAAAGGCTGCAGCACGCGAGAGAAACAGTGCGAGTGGGTAAGATTTCCGGAGCCGTCGGCACCTATGCCAATATAGATCCGGCTGTTGAACAGCAGGTGTGCCGAAGACTTTCTCTCAAACCGGCACCTATCAGCAACCAGATCATCCAGAGAGATCGTCACGCGGAGTTTTTTAACAGCATTGCTTTGACCGGCTGCACCATTGAAAAGATCGCCGTGGAAATTCGGCACCTGCAACGAACGGAGGTGAGAGAGGCGGAGGAATTCTTCGCTGCAGGCCAGAAGGGATCTTCCGCCATGCCGCACAAGCGCAACCCCATCGCGTCGGAAAATCTGTCGGGGCTGGCACGCGTTCTGCGCGGAAACGCCCTGGCAGCTATGGAAAACGTGGCGCTCTGGCATGAAAGGGATATCAGTCACTCGTCGGTGGAGCGCATCATCGCGCCGGACTCCACCATCCTCCTCGATTACATGCTGGCTCGGCTGACCCGCGTGCTGGATAAGCTCACGGTCTACCCCGACAACATGCGCCGCAACCTTGCCCTGACCGGAGGTCTTTTCTTCTCTCAGCAGGTCATGTTAACCTTGACACGCAAGGGCCTTTCGAGGGAAGAGGCCTACCGGCTCGTGCAGCGAAACGCCATGCGGGTCTGGCAGGAGGGAGGAGAGTTGCAGGAGCGGCTCAAGCAGGACGACGAAGTGACGCAGCATCTGAGTGCCGAAGAGATTGCCGCTGTTTTTGACCTGAATTATCACCTCAAGCATGTGGACGGCATTTTTCAGAGAGTCTTTGAACAAGAGTAACCAAGCAACTCATGAGCATTGAACTTCTGGCCCCGGTTGGCCACATCGAGAGTTTTTTCGCAGCGCTGGAAAACGGCGCGGACGCCGTCTACCTGGGGCTGAAGCAATGGAGTGCCAGGGCCTCGGCGACCAATTTTACCCTGCCGGAACTGGCCTCGCTGCTGCCCTACGCGCACCGGCAGCACATCAAGGTACACATAGCGCTAAACAGCCTGATCACCGCCTCGGAGGTGCCCGAGACCCTGGATCTGCTGCAGGCCCTGGCGGATCTGGCGGTGGATGCGGTGATCGTGCAGGACCCCGGCCTCTTCTACTTGATCCGGCATTATTTCCCGAACCTGCGAGTCCATGCCAGCACCCTGACCACCGTTCACAATCATGCCGGAGTCAACCAGTTGGAAAAACTGGGGGCTAGGCGCGTGGTTCTCGCCCGCGAACTCAACCTCGAGGAAATCGAGAAGATTGCCGCAGGAACCCGGGTAGAGCTCGAGGTCTTCGTGCACGGCGCCCTCTGTTATTCGTTTTCCGGGCTGTGTCTCGCCAGCAGTTTTAGAGGCGGGCACAGCGGTTTGCAGGGACGCTGTGTGCAACCCTGCCGATTGCGCTTCCGGCAGGGCCGAAAGCAAGGTTTCTTTCTGTCCTGCAATGATCTGTGTGCTCTCCCATTGCTTCCCCGGTTAAAGCAAATGCGGCTGGCCGCGTTCAAGATTGAAGGAAGAATGAAACCGGCGGCTTACATCGGGCAGGTGGTGAGAGCCTACCGCAGGGTGTTGGACGCACCCAGAGAAAGAGAGGCTGAGGCCATTGCCGAAGCTCAGGAACTATTGGCGCAATCACCTGCCAGGCGCCTGACATCGGGTTTTCTGCAAAAGCACAACAGTGAGGCGGTCTTAACGCCGCATCGTTCCGGCTCAAGCGGCCTTTGGGTGGGAACGGTGAAGGCGGTCGAGAACGGCAGGTTGGCTGTGGTCCTGCGCCACGACATAGAGGCAGGCGATCGACTGCGGCCGGAATCGTCGGAAGGGAAGGAAAAGACGGCGTTCACCGTAACTCACATGCTGTCGGCCGAAGGAAACCCGTTGACCCGTGGACAGGCAGGAAGCACCCTGCTGATCCCTGTCAAAGGAAGCTTTCAGCCGCGCGAACGGCTCTTTCGGGTCGGTTCAAAGCCGTCCTCGACGGGTAAAGGCTGGGCCGAAGTAAAAAAACAGAGACGCCGCGTCGCCTCCTACCGCAGCAAATTCCCGGGTTATCCCAAAGTCTTGCAGGAGTTTCCCGCCCTTTCGGCAAAGCCTCCCGCAACCGATACGCTGATCATCAAAGTGGACCGGCCGAGCGATCTCGCCAAGGCATTTCAGTCCCCCGCCGACTGGATATTCTACACCGCCAGCCGCTCGAACCTGGAGAAACTGGCGCGCAAAAGGCTCATGACAGCGCAAAAAAAGCGCCTGGTATGGGCCCTGCCGCCACTCATCGCCGAGCGGGAAATGGATTACTATCGAGCGGCGACTGAATGGTATCGGAGTAAGGGCTTTGTCAATTGGGAGCTGAACAACTGGGGTCACTTTGATTTTTTCCGCGCCGCTGAAAGGATCCGACTGATCGCCGGCCACCGGTTTAATGTGAGGAATTCGGCGGCGCTGGCGGAGATGTTGGAAGCAGGATGCCGGCAGGCGGTCCTGTCCCTGGAAATCACGCGAACAGAACTGCAGCACCTGGGTCGGGAAAAAGTCGGCGCGATACCCAGTGTAATCGTGTATGCCTGGCCTCCGGTTTTTTCATCGAGACTCACTCCGAAGCTGCTGGAAGGCAAAGCTTTCGTGACGCCACGCAAAGAAGCTTACTTCTATCGCAAGAGCTCGGAGTTCTCTTTCATTTATCCCGAGAGCCCCATCAACTGGATGGAAAAGATCTCACTGCTGCGCGCCTATGGGTTCCGCTCGTTCATGCTCGACCTGAGCGACGGCCCGAGCGACCAGGCTCATCCTTTTGAGCGAATTCTGAGCGGCTTCAAGCGGCAGAGAGCCGACCGCCCCTACTCGCTGTTCAACTTTGATAAGCAGCCCGTGCCGCAATCTAAAGCAGAGGCAGAATCATGACTTCATTTGTCCACTTGCACGTCCACAGCCAGTACAGCCTGCTGGACGGCGCCATACGACTGCAGGATCTGCTCGACACGGCACGCAGCTACAACATGCCCGCGGTAGCAGTGACGGACCACGGGACCATGTTCGGCACCCTGGAATTTTACGAGAAAGCCAATAAGGCGGGCATCAGACCCATCATCGGCTGTGAGGTCTACCTGGCCCCCAAGAGTCGCTTCGACCGGCAAAGTAAGACAGAAAACGGTGGCGCTGCCGAGGAGGACCGCAACTATCACCTGCTGCTGTTGGCGGAAAATTTGACCGGCTACCAAAACCTTCTGAAACTGGTCACCCTGGCCTATCTGGAAGGCTTTTACTATAAGCCGCGCATCGACAAAGAGCTTCTGAAGCAACATCACGCGGGGCTCATCGGGCTCTCCAGCTGTCTCAAAGGGGAAATTCAAACATTACTGCTGCGTCGTCAGGAAGAGGCCGCCAAAAGAGTTGCTCTCGAGTATGCCCAGATCTTCGGTGCGAATAATTTTTTTCTCGAGATTCAAGCGAACGGCATTCCCGAGCAGGCCCTGGTGAACGATGCGCTCATTCGCATGGGGCAAGAACTGGACCTGCCCCTTGTCGCCACCAACGACTGTCATTACTTGCGGCGCAGCGACTCGAGAGCCCACGAAATTCTGCTCTGCATCCAAACCGGCAAGACCGTTGTGGACGACAAGCGCATGAAGTTCCAAACGGATCAGCTCTACTTCAAATCGCCCGACGAAATGACCAAGGAATTTTCCCATGTGCCGCAGGCCCTGAAAAACACCTGCGTCATTGCCGATCGGTGTCATCTTGAGCTGGAGATCGGCAAGAACCATTTTCCCATTTTTCCTTTGGCGCCGGGTGAGGACGTGCAGGAAACCTTCGAGAAAACGGCCCGGGACGGATTTGCCAAAAGATTGAAACAGATTCGAAGACGCAGGCCGGGATTCGATCAGGAAGCGGAATACGAAGATCGACTGCGTTACGAAATTCAAGTCATTCGGCAAATGGGCTTCGCCGCCTATTTTCTGATTGTTGCCGATTTCATCAATTACGGTAAGAACAGGGGCATACCGGTAGGGCCCGGGCGCGGTTCCGCAGCAGGCAGCCTGGTCGCTTATGCCATGGGGATCACCGATCTGGACCCCATCGAACATGGCCTCATCTTCGAACGCTTCCTCAATGTGGAGCGAGTCAGTCTGCCCGATATTGACGTCGATTTTTGCGTGAACGGGCGCGAGGAAGTGTTGCGTTACGTGGCGGAAAAGTACGGCAAGGATCGCGTGGCACAAATCACCACCTTCGGGACCATGCAGGCGAGAGCGGTCATACGCGATGTCGGCCGCGCTCTTGCAATGCCCTACAACGATGTCGACCGCATCGCCAAACTGATCCCGTCCGCTCCGGGTATGACTCTGCAAAAGGCCTTTCAACTGGAACCGCGACTGTCCGATCAGCAGCGCGAAAATCCCCAGGTCAAGGAACTGTTCGAGATCGCCTTTGCCCTGGAAGGCCTGACCCGCCATGCCTCGACCCATGCTGCGGGGGTCGTCATCGGGGACAAGCCCATCGTGGACTATATGCCGCTGTACCGAGGCCAGGACGGCGAAGTGGTCACCCAATATTCCATGAAGTACGTGGAAAAGGCGGGTCTCATCAAATTCGATTTTCTCGGGCTGCGCAATCTGACCGTCATCAACAATGCGGTACAACTCATCCGCAAAAATCACGGGGTCGAGATCGTCATCGAAGACATTCCGCTGGATGATCCCGACACCTACGCCCTGCTCTGCCGGGCGGACACCACGGGAGTATTCCAGCTGGAGAGCTCAGGCATGCGGGATATCCTGGTGCGCTTGCGCCCGGAAAACTTCGCCGATATCGTTGCCCTGGTGGCCCTGTACCGTCCCGGTCCCCTGGAAAGCGGCATGGTGGAAAACTACATCCAGGGCAAACATGGCCAAATCGAGATCACCTATGAACTGGAGACCTTGAAGCCGATTCTTGCACCCACCTACGGAGTCATTCTGTACCAGGAACAGGTGATGAAAATTGCCAGTGTGCTGGCCAACTACACTCTGGGAGAAGCCGATATCCTGCGCCGTGCCATGGGCAAGAAGATCCCCGAAGTCATGGCGCAGCAAAGAGACCGCTTTCTTGCCGGGGCCAGAGAGAACAAACTCGATCTGGCCAAAGCCAATCACATCTTCGATTTGATGGAAAAGTTCGCAGGCTACGGCTTCAACAAGTCACACAGCGCCGCCTACGCCCTGATCGCCTACCAGACCGCCTACCTCAAGGCACACTATCCGGTCGAATTCATGGCGGCCTTGCTCAACAGCTTCCTCAATAACACCGATCAGGTGGTCAAACTCATCAACCAGTGCCGTGAGAAAGCGATTGAAATTCTGCCGCCGGACGTCAACGCCAGCAGCAAGGACTTCACCGTAACCGCGGGCAGGATCAGGTTTGGCATGGGGGCCGTAAAGAACGTGGGCGAGGCCGCCATCGAAGTGATTCTCAACAGCCGTGAAGAACAGGGCGCTTTTCAGTCGATCTATGAATTTTGTCGACGGGTGGACATCGCCAGAGTGAATCGCCGGGTGCTCGAACAACTCATAAAATGCGGCGCCTTCGATTCGCTTCATGCCAATCGGGCGCAGGTGCTGGCAGCTCTGGATGATGCTCTGGAAAAGGCCCAAATGGTGCAACGCGATCGTCAATCGGGGCAAATGAATATGTTCGACCTGCTGCGAATGCAAAAGAAGGTGCCCTCCCCCTCGCTTCCCGACGTTCCCGATTGGGACAATCGCACCACCTTGCAGTTCGAAAAAGAGGCGCTGGGGTTCTATATCTCCGGACATCCCCTGGACTCCTACCAGAGCCAGATTGCCACCCTGTGCTCGGCGGATACGCAATCCATCAAGGAGAAGAATGAGGGAGTTGAGGTGGTGCTGTGCGGCATGCTGGGTGTCATCAAGGAAATCACTACAAAAAAGGGTGATCGGATGGCGTTTCTGTCCCTCGAGGACAAACAGGGGATTGTGGAAGTGGTGGCTTTCGCCAACGTTTTCATGCAGGCCAGGCCCTTGCTCGAAGGCGACGAACCACGCGTTGTCATCGGTAAAGTGCAGCATGACGAAAAAGGAACCAAGGTCATCGCCGATCAGATCGTCACCATCGAAGACGCCCAAATCCATAGTGTAGAGGCTTTGCGCATACACCTGAAGGCGGAAAACCTCGATCGTGATGGTTTGACACGGTTGCGCCACTTGTTGATCACCCATTCGGGCGAGTGCAAAACCTTCCTGCATCTCAATGTGAAGGACAAAGCCGAGGCGGTCATCGCCCTCAGCTCGAAGCTGCAGGTCAACCCAACCCCGGCGTTTTTCGAGGAAATGAACCAGCACTTCGGCGTCCATTCCGTCGAAGCGATTCACAAGACTTGCCGCCGGTAGAATTGTGGAGCAGTCATATTTTGTGTGCGTGGTGCTTTGCTGAAGCTCAAGGAGGTCGACAGCGATGATTGACAATTATCAATTCGGCAGCATGGTCGTGGGCGGCAAGCAATACAGGGACGATCTTAAGATGATCCGGGGAAAAGTGATTGCACATTGGTGGCGGAGCCAAGGCCATAGTGTTGCAGTGTTCGATATGGACGACATTTTTGCCGCCCGCCCGGAAGTCCTGGTGGTGGGTACGGGAAAGCCGGGACGCATGCGGGTGGAGGATCCCTTGCGCTCAGCTCTGGCACAAGCCGGTATAGAGCTCATTGAACAGCCCACTGCCGTTGCCGTTGAGACCTTCAACAGACTATGGGCGGAAGGGAAAGACGTTGCCGGGGCTTTCCATTTGACGTGCTGACAGGCAAAAAGGTACCCTTTTATCCTCAACCAGTATATATTCCGGTAAAGGGCCACATCAGGTGTATACATTGAAGAAGGGATCACTCAAATGAACAATGAAGTTTACTACCAAAGAGAACGCACGGCAGAACTCCAGAGTGAGTTCATCCGCCGGGTGTATAACTGGATGGGAATCGGCCTCGCCACCACCGCACTTGTGGCCATGTTCACAGCCTCCAGCCAATCCATGCTGCAACTCATTTTTGCAACCCCCATGGTGTTTTTTGGACTGATCGCTGTCGAACTGGGATTGGTGATAGCGCTAAGCGCCGCCATCAACCGCCTTCAGGCTTCCACCGCCGCGCTCATGTTTTTCATCTATTCGGCCCTCAACGGACTAACCCTATCCGCCATATTCCTCGCCTACACGCAGGCCTCCATTGCCAGCACCTTTTTTATCACCGCGGGGACTTTTGCCGCCATGAGCATTTACGGCTATAGCACCAAGCGCGATTTGACCTCCTGGAGAAGCTTTCTGTTCATGGGGTTGATCGGGATCATCCTCGCCTCAGTAGTCAACCTTTTCTTGCACAGTGAGTCCATTTACTGGGTGGTTACCATCGGCGGTGTCCTCGTTTTCGTTGGATTGACCGCTTACGACACGCAAAAAATCAAGGAGATGGCCTACCAGGGCTTCGGCGATGCAGAAATGGAGCGCAAAGGAGCCGTCATCGGCGCACTGCGGCTCTATCTGGATTTCATCAACCTGTTCCTGCTGCTGCTCAGATTGTTTGGCGGCCGCAGAGAATGACGGCGCCTGCGGTTTGAGTCGGCATCTCGCCTGATTACCCCATGCCCTCGGCTGGAAAATTCTGTGTGACCCATGGAAACCGCCCAGATCCTGTTCGTGGAAACCCGCTCAAAGGAGAAGCGCACCCTGCTATGCCGATGGGTCGAGCGCTTCTGTGAAGCGGGGCGTAAAGTACACGTTCTGACCGATTCAACCATGGCGGCTCAAACCCTCGATGAGCTTCTCTGGACCTTCTCCCAGGGGAGTTTTGTGCCCCACCGCATCATTACTCATGCGGCAGCGCAGGACATTGCGGAACCGGTGGTCATCACCACGGCATGCCTACCCCTCGAGCGGTATGACGATGTGCTCATACTGGATGGACCGGCGGACCTGAACTGCATGACAAGGTACCGGACGGTAATTCATTTTGTTCTGCTGGACGATCAGGAAAAGCGCCAGGAAAGCCGCCTCCTATGGCAAGCAGCAAAAGAGCAGGGGGTTCAGCTGCAGCACGTCCCCTACTCTTCCGGTGCAGAACCCATGTGACGCACCCCGTGCGCCGGGTCAACTCCCGCGCCAGTGCGTGAAACCCGCTCTCTACGGGGAAATATCGATGGTGGGATAAATTCCTTTGAGGGGACCTTCGGGATGCGGCTGAATGATATTGAAGGAAATGTTGCGTCCCTTCTGCGCATGTCCCCTGTTCTCCTCCCCGTCAAAATAGGCGCCGTTTGCCTCGAGGATATGTTCCAGCCTGTGCTGAAAGGTGTGCACAAACTCTGAACCGTTCCCTTTGAAGCGCATCGTCCCGATTTGCAGCTCGCCGTCGCAACGGGCCAGTTGCTCCAGCGAGATGCTGTGTTCAGCCAGATCCGACCGCTTGCGAATATGCCCCCACAGCAGATGCCCCGCGGGCACTTCCAACGGCTCTTCAAGATCGATAATGGTATGAGGCATCACAATGCTCCCACTGCCGATCCGTAAATCACACCCGGAGTTACCGCGCAAGAACGAATTGAAGCCGACGAATACCTTGTTTCCCAGACAGCTATGGATGATCTTGCCTCCATGCGCCGTGATGTTTTCCCCTTCCAACCGCGATGCGACAATATAGCAGTTTTCCTGGGCGTTGGAGCCTCTGCCCAAAAAGGCATCTTCCAGGTAAGCCCTTTGGGCCACCAGCACATTTTCACTCACCTGGGAATCGCCCTTCACCACCGCATACCTGCTGAGGGACGCCCCCCTGGGTACGGCAATAGGGGCCTCCGATTGAACCACTTGAAAGACTTTTTCAAAATCATTCTTGCGCCTCTCCACAAAGTCCATGAAGATTCCCTGAGGGGCCTTGCCAACCTCCATATGGACGTAGCGCTTCAACACTTCAGGAGGAAACAGGTAGCTGAAGTCAAAGGCATCGCCTGCACGAATCCAGACCCGGCCAGGCTCGATCAGGCGGTGAGCCAGCTCGCCCACCTGAACATAGGCGTAGGCGCCGATCACGCAATCGTGCACCGTCGTCAGGTCCACCGTACTGAAGGGACCGAGGAAGCTGCCTTCGACGGGAGCCCCATGGATATTGGCGTAATGCATGGATACCGTGTTCTGAATGAGGAATTCCTCGGGGCTTTCCGGGTCATGCGAGTTGTTGTGCACCAGGTTCTTGATCAGAATACTGTCCTTGATGCGAATCACCTCATCGTCGTGCAGAGGAATTTCCAGTCCCTGAAAGGGAAAGATTTCGCCCTGGGCTTTCAGTTCATCTCCGCGAATGTCACTCTTATAGAGGACCGAATGATCGACAATGCATTTCCCGAGAAAGTAACTCCCGGCCAGGCTGGAGTGCTTGAAATGAAAATGCAGCGGATGATGGAGCGTGAGCCCGTAAAAAGCGTAGAACCTGGCAAACTGTTCGAGAGGAATCAGGCCCCTCACATACGGACCGACGTCAAAGGCCGGCTCGCGAAGATTGATGTTTACTCGGTCAATGATGCGGTCGATAAGCCTTTCCAGTTCCGTCATATACATCCCCCTCAAATTTCTGGATCGTCTCGTATCGGGTTAATCTCGGGCTCCGCCTTTGAATGCTTTCAAACCCGCATATTGCGCCGCATCCCCGAGCTCCTCCTCAATCCGCAGCAATTGATTGTATTTGGCAACCCGGTCTGTCCTCGACAGAGAACCCGTCTTGATCTGCCCTGTTCCAGCCGCCACCGCCAAATCCGCTATGGTGGTATCCTCGGTTTCTCCCGAACGGTGCGACACCACCGCGGTATACCCCGCCTTGAACGCCATATTGATGGCTTCCATGGTCTCGCTGACGGTTCCGATCTGGTTGAGCTTGATGAGGATACTGTTGGCTACGCCTTTGGCGATTCCCTCAGCCAAGATTTTGGTATTGGTAACAAACAGGTCGTCCCCCACAATTTGCACCTTTTTCCCCAGTCGCTCGGTCAAGGCCTTCCATCCGTCCCAATCCCCTTCAGCCATGCCATCTTCCAGTGAAATCAACGGATACCGGGTAGTCCATGATTCATAGAGATCGATCAGCTCTGCCGGGCTTTTTCTGGGTTTTTCCTCGGCCCCCAGGGTGTAGTCTCCCTCGGTGAAAAACTCGCTGGCTGCAGCATCCAGTGCGATATGGATGTCCTCTCCCGGTCTGTATCCCGCCGCCTCGATGCCCTGCATGAGGGCTTCCAGCGCCTCCTCGTTGGAACCGAGACTGGGGGCGAAGCCCCCTTCGTCACCCACAGAAGTGTTGAGACCTTTTGACTTCAAAACTTTTTTCAAGTGATGAAAGGTTTCCGCACCCATCCGCAACGCGTCCCGAAAAGAGCCGGCACCGGCCGGAACAATCATGAATTCCTGAATATCGACATTGTTGTCGGCATGAGCCCCGCCATTTAACACATTCATCATGGGGACCGGCAGGACGCACGCGGCAACGCCTCCGAGGTAGCGGTACAACGGCAAATCGGCTTCACTGGCAGCCGCCCTGGCGGCCGCCATGCTCACGGCGAGGATGGCGTTGGCACCCAGTCGAGCCTTGTTGTCGGTACCGTCCAGGCCGATGAGAAATCGGTCCAGGGCGACCTGGTCCCGCACGTCGAATCCCAGAATCTGCGGTGCGATGATGTCGTTGATGTTGTTCACTGCCTGCAGCACACCTTTACCCAGATAGCGCTTCGAATCTCCGTCGCGCAGTTCGAGCGCCTCGCGCGATCCGGTTGAGGCTCCGGAAGGTACGATGGCGCTGCCCTTGAAGCCGGTATCCAAATAAACGTCAGCCTCTACCGTTGGATTGCCGCGCGAATCCAGAACCTCCCTGGCGCGCACTGAAATAATCTCGCTCATCTAGCCTGCCTCCTTTTTAGACTTCCCCCAAACACCGGTTCCCAATACAGACTGTCCACCATTTTTGCCGCCTGCAAGCACGGCACCTGCCCTCGCGCAAGGGCTGAAGGATGTTGACCGTTGGCCGTTTATTTCATTACAATAGAATTTTTGATTGGGTTAATCAATCTGAAAGAAAGGATAATGTATGGGAGCGGTGCTGACAGCAAGTGATTTGCGCAAAGGTTTGAAACTGGAAATTGATGGAGAACCCTACCTGGTAGTGGATTTTGAATTTTCCAAGCCGGGTAAGGGACAGGCATTGTATCGCTGCCGTCTCAAGAACATGATTACAGGAGCGCAATTTGATCGCACCTACCGCTCAGGAGACAAGTTCAACGCCGCCGATCTCGAAGAACAGTCGATGGAGTTCCTGTACAAAGACGGCAGCCGCTACACCTTCATGAATACCAGCAGCTACGAACAGATCGAGTTGCTGGAAGAGCACGTCGGCGATGCCATCAATTATCTCACGGAAAATCTGGTCGTCGACATGCTCCTGTTTCAGGGCAGACCCATCGGCATCAGTCTGCCGAATTTTGTTGAACTCAAAGTGGTTCAGGCCGACCCCGGCATCAAGGGCGACACCGCCGCGGGTGCCACCAAGC
>FWPV01002857.1_pt1 | contig 40787 bp, 29 predicted proteins | sample 2228371 | NCBI WGS metagenome assembly FWPV01 (sample SAMEA103939776, study PRJEB20133) | metagenome
TATACTCTTTTTTCTTTTAACACATGATAAGTAACCGTTGCTAATTTCCGCGCACAAGAGATACTTGCCGCCTGAGTACCCGCATAAAGCACAATCACCGCACCCATCACCTCACCAATCCCGGGAATCGTCTTAACTAATTGCAAGTCACTATTACTCTGTAATTCCTGGTTGACCCAATGGCGCACCTCTTGCTCTGTTTTCTCTAAGGTATCAAGCAGCGCAAGATGGATTCTTAATAGCCGATCCTGGTGGTCATTAGATAATTTAATCTCTGCTAACCACTGCCGACCATAATGACCGAATAAATCCTTAACATCCGGGGGTAGCACATGTGCTTTATTAAGTAAATCATGGATCCGATTTTTTGTCATCGTTTTGACTTTCACTGCAAACGCCCGAAACCGTACCAGATCTTTGAGCACCCGGATCGCTTTGGGTGGTATCCAAACCTCGGGAATCATCCCGACCCGTAAAAGCTGTGCTAAGATTTGCGCATCAATCTTGTCGGTTTTGATTTTAGCCGCGGCAATCGCTTTCACGCGCGGTGGATGTGCCAGAACCACCTTCTTAACACCAGACAATGATTCAAATAAATCATACACCATACCCCAGTTCAACCTAGCCTCAAGGCAACTGAAAAGTCAGCCTCAGGATAACAATCTAAAAAACCTTGCAAATCTTTCAGGGTATTTAAAACCTTACTAATTAGCTAATACTTTACGCTGTTCATCAACACAACTTATCGTTGTGTAATTCCGATGCACATCACAACCAAGGAAAAGCATCTCATACCTCCTTCGTAATCCATTATAATCATATCCTCACCCGGAGAGAAGACACTTTTCATTATACTTCTCTACATTCTACATTACATGCAATGCGCCACTGATGATTTGCTGAATGAATGGAGCAATAGCATCACTTACTGATTTTTGGAAAACCTCATTTCCCATTCGCATACAACCTTCCTATGATACATTATACACATGATTTCTTTGCTGTCAAGGTGAATGCCACGGACGGCGGATTGGGAATGCAGAGTGTAATAGTTTTGATGTTGAAAGAAAACTACCGCATTTCTTTTACTCTGTCAACTGTAATGCAACATGCAAAGGTCTGAACCCAATGAACAATAAGTTTATAGTCAATTGTAATCTTCAAACTTTTTATATCGATATATGTACATATGTGCAATTGAGCATATATCGATTTACTCTTCAACATCAACTCTCTGGATGGTTCGCCGAACAAAATGATCAAGGGCAATTACAATGGCACGCAACTCCTCGGGATACTTTATCCAGTAATAATTGCCATCTGATTTAGCCTCATACCGCACAATCTCCAGATTCCTCAACTGCGCCAAATGATGTGAAACCGTTGGCTGAGACCGCTTAATTTCCTTCACAATATCATTCACCAATACTGGCCCTCTCTTAAGTAGCATATGTACAATCGCATACTTAGCTGGCTCACCCAAAGCCTTTGCAACCCTGGATTCTCGATACAAAATCTCTTTCATTGGTTTTGATTTTATCCTGCCATTCATATACCTCCCTTCATCATAAAATATTATATCGATATATGTGCATATGTGCAATTGTGCAATTGTTTAATTGAGCATATTTAAAAATGCCCCCTTCTTGCTGGATTACTGACTACTGCTTTACTGGATACTAATCACTGTGTTGCTCATTCATCTTTTATAAATCCAATCTTCCTCTTTTGCTCTTCGGGTGGAGTCATAAGTTATCTGATTGCATCAAAGATCGCCTGAATTTCTGCGTCATGTTTTTCAATCTTACGCTCAAGCTCAGATAATTTGCGTGCAAGCTCTTTATGGGTTGCAATAATTTTCCTCAATCTAACAAACGCCTGCATTACCGCAATGTTAGCCTAGATTGGACGCTTGCTCCGCAAAACACTTGAGAGCATCGCAACTCCCTGTTCAGTAAAAGCATAAGGTAAGTATTTAATATGTTTACCCCTTTTTGAAGGTGAATTACCTATTTTTAAGGTCACAATTTGTGACCTTAAAGACCTGACCTCTTTCCAGGTTAACTGAAACATAAAATCTTCAGGGAACCTCTCAATATTTCGTTTTACCGCTTGCATTAAAACCTTAGTTTCAACACCGTAGAGTTGTGCCAAATGCGTACTTAACATAACTTTATGACCTCTTATCATGAAAATTTTTTGTTCAATTGTTTCTTGCGGCACAATATTTCTTGGCATACGGAACTCCTTTTAGAATAGAAAAACTCACTTCGTATTAATCTTATCTTTAAATTCAATGTTCCATCATACAAAGAAGTCCTTTCCTGTCAAGGGGAATACCACAGTAATTGTTTAGTTTCTTTCAAAAACATCAATAACCACTCCCCCTCCCTTGAAGGGAGGGGAAAAAGGGGAGGGTGATTTAATGAATTTTTGTTTATTTTCCCCTCACCCTTACCCTCTCCCACAAGTGGAGAGGGAGAGTTTTGGGAAAAACATACCTATTACATGCCACGCATGGCGGATTTGGAACGCAGAGGGCAATAGCTTTTGATGTAGAATGTAGAGATTTGACCCCACTGCCTCGACCCCACTTCCTCCTAACTTACTCTTGTCCCTTTTCAAAATGAGATGAGCAAGCAACTGTAATCATGGGCATAAAACATATTTCTTGAGGTATTTAAATGTGACCTCTTTGTTCCATTTATCTTTTCCAATATTCTCCTTGTCAATAACTTTCCATTTTCTTTGTAGTCTATCTATTTCTTTACCCACTTTCCTCAAATGTTCCTTCATATTTCCAGTTTGCTCTTCAGAAAAGATTTGATCAACCAGAACCCTAATGTTTTCTTCGCACCAGAATGGAGCAAATCCACCGAGTAAATCAATCAATCTCATTCTAAAGACTGCTCGCGCAAGTATCTCGCAATCATAACTATTTTTCAGGATAATGCTTTTGATTATGACTTTTCCAGGCTTATGGTTCGGTCTGTTTACTCTTCCTTCTCGTTGTTCCAGAACACCTGGATTAAAATGGAGATTAAAATGAATAAGTTTTCTACAATCTCGCTGTATATTAATCCCGTTGGTTCCCTTTCTAACAAATATGAGAACCCTGGGAAATAGTTTTTCAGGGTCATTAAAATATGATTTAATATCTTTAATATGCTCAACATGTTTCTTATACCTACGAGGATAGTTAAAGCACTCCGCAAATCTAAAATGGTACACTGACTTTGGGTCAAGATTGGGAGCATCTTTATTATTTTCATTTTGCAAGTCTTCCTCAGATAATTCCATAAAATTCGCATATTTTCTTAACATCTGAATAATGTATTTTCTTTTGCGTTTAACATTTGAGTCACTTTTTTTAGTTAATTGTTTCCACCAAAACTTGCCTAAATCATTTTTTGTATTTTGACCAGAGTTTTCATTAGAGTATTTTTCCTTATCAAAAAGATTGTTCAACCAATTTCTCAGATACCTTGCCATTGCTACATGATGAACAAATACCACAACCCTCTCTCCTAAAATACCCTGTGATTTATCCTTACATTGATTTTTTATCTCTTTAATACAAGCGTAAAATTTGGGGTGATATCTATAGTCAAGCTTGTCAAATCTATGTTTTTTCTCAACCAGCCCATTTATTATCGTTTTGCATTTCTTTTCTTTTTCCTTCCAAAATTGATAGAGAGCAGATGTGAATCTTATAAGGTCTTCTACAGGAGCCACGCCGTCTTTCTTTTTTTTTTCCTTCCAAAATTGATAGAGAGCAGATGTGAATCTTATAAGGTCTTCTACAGGAGCCACGCCGTCTTTCTTTTTTTTCTTTTTCTTCTTTTTCTTTAACTCTTCTCTGCAATACAACTCAGCCCTTAGATTTAGTGTATTGAAAAGAGAATCATTATCGGCACTGCATTCCACCCAATTGTCTTTATTTGCAAACCCAGCGGATGGCTTAGATAGCAATTTTTCAGGCCTCTGCCTTGCCATAAAATACCTCAATAACTCGTCAAGTCCTTCTTCGTGTTTAAGTTCTTTAAGTTCTTCTCTTATTTTTTGGGCATCGTCTTGCTTTATATCAAATGAATGTTTTAAGTCTGCGAGAATATATATATTCATTAATATGCGAGCGAGCTCTTCAGGCTCCCTGGTCTTTTTTGCCTCATATATTAGATTGTGCAATTTTGTAAGACATTTAAATATATCATATAGCGTTTTGCGTGCCTTACTCAATTTTTCTTTGTTTTCAATTTTATTGGGGTGGTCTTTTGTTTTGTTGAGTTCATTTTTAGGTAATAGCAATCTAAGTATTCTAAAAGCCTCATAATTTACATTTGTTTCAAAAGGTGTCCCTGAAAGAAAGATTCTAAACATATTACCCGGGCTGTTTTTGATTATATTTCCAAAGGCACCGTCTCGTTCCTTTGTCCCTCCTTTTAAATATTGTATCTCATCAACAACAGCGATGTCCAATCTTGCTTTTTTAAAATTTTTCATCTGGCTTATGCTTATGAGATTTATTCTATTTCTTCGAATTTTGCTTTTCGTCCAGCATTCCTGGGCTTTCAGGAAGAAGTTTAGAACTTTTTTGTCTTTTCTTAAATCATTCCATTTTATGAAAACATATTTATAGATATGCCCAAGCTTATCTATTGAATTTTTATTAATTTTAAGCTTTCTCAATAACTCATTACGACTCAATCTCTTTATATCATTTTTCTCTATATAGTTTTTTAGATGTTTAATAATACATTTAGCGTCATTTCTTTCCTCTTTGCATTCCTCGTAATACTTACAAAATCTTTTACTATTAAATTGTGCGTCATTACATTCTACCTTTACTACCTTTAGCCACTCAGAAATAAGATATCTTGGTGCAAAAATTGCACACCTTTTCAGCCCTTCTTTGGAAACAATTCGTCTGATTATTTCAAGTGCCTCAAAAGATTTACCACTGCCTACACGGTCAGCAATTAGCACCCCGGCTTTTTTCTTACCGTAGAATCCTCTCATAACTCTGTTAACAAGGTCTTTCTGTTCATCAGTTAATTTTAACTTCTTTAGCAATTTCTTCTTGCTTCTTTCACTTTCTTTTTTATTATTTTCTTTATCAGGTTCAATTTTCGCTACAGACAGTTCAACTTCCGTTTTTAACTCTTTGTATATATTATATAAATTCCTTTTTAAATCTATCCATTTTTTCTCATCCACAATATCTTTTAAAACTGATAGAATAAAAAGCTTCTCTGCTTTTTTATAATAATTCCATTTTTCTATTCCTTGACAAATAGTATTAATTAATTGTTTCTCTCCATTTAAAATGCGTCTTTTGATAATTTTCATTTTTGATTGAAGGATTCGTGCTGGATAGTCATGGTATTGGGTAATATTTAGTTCATTTGGTTGAGTTGGTCCATTACCACCCCCACCATTCTTCGTATTATCTACCTCTGGTTCTTCACTATCATTGTATTTAACAGAGATACTTTCGTTAATCAGAGCATCAAGGGGGTCAACATTTTTATCAACTTCTTCTCCACTAAAGCATTGATTTACGATTCTGAAAATGGTTAACCCACATTTTTCTTCTTTATTATCATATTTAAGAATAACCTGTGCATCTACACTCTCAAGTAACTCTTTATAATCATTATAAGAGATATCTGTTTCAAAACTGAGATAAGTATAATTGGAGTTTGATTTGTTTTTTGAATTATTTGCTTTTTTAAGCCACCACTCTTTATTATTGCATTTTAACTTCAATATAAAATCGTCACGGTACTTTTCACCAAACTCTATTTCAATGGATATTTTTTCTTTTTTATCATCTTTTAATATTATCTCGTTATGATAAGCACCAAGCAGTAACAATTTCTCACCTGAATCTTTATCGTCTGCACTCGGACTGGTTGACTCAAATTTATCAACAACCTGGTAATCCTTTATTATAATCAAGTCTGTCAGAGATGGTCCATTTTTATAAATGATGGCCGTCTCAAGATTACCCGTCCCATCTTTCCAGCAGCCGCAAAGCCCTGCAGTAGTAAAATTGGGTGAACCAAACATTTTCCTTCCATCATCTAATTCATAGAATTTACCATGCAGATGATTTATAATTCTTTTACTTTTTATATCTTTATTGATTTTTTTTAACACTTCGTCATTAGTTTCTAAAGTGTCACCTGATGTGTATATTTCCTTTATCTTCAATCTTTTCTCATATTCTTCAAATATATTCTTTGAATGGTCAAAACTTGGAGACACAACTTTCATAATTTTGCTTGAGTTCAAATGTTCTATCATTGGTCTATCAAGAGAATGAATAAATGTGCAATCACTTTTCTTATTTTTGTTACTTCTACACTTTTTTAATCCTGTATAAAATTTTCTGTAAAGTTTTTTTTCTGGATAATTTAAAGATAAAGACTTTTCAAGTTTTTTAAGAAATTCACCCGCCTGAGTAAAAATCGTCGGATTCTGTTCTGAATCAAAACAGGCAACAAATTCCCGATTTTCGGTAAGGCTATTTTGATTTAGATTTGCAGAACCAAGTATGAGAAGATATTTATTTTCAGTGGTTTCAAATAAATACAACTTACAATGGCACTTATAATCTTTATTTTTGTCGTTGACAGGAACAATATAAATATTTTCCTTTTTATTTTTTATTGTTGAGTTAAAACCATGCATATCACCGACAAAAATGATACCTTTGCCCTTAAAATTTATTTCTTTCTGGACAAATTCCAACCCATATTCATCAAAACTGTAAGTAAAGATCAAAAAATTTTCAAAAGAAATTTTTTTTGTCTTTTCCAAAAAGAAGCTTTCAAAAGATATTTTTTCCATATATCACTCCTCAATATCATTGACAAGATACATATAGCTGCGTATCCCGTAGTAATGCTTAGGGAAATGTGGTAAATCACAATGGTTTTCGCCATCTTTAGTTAATTTCCACTCACCTTTTCTGTTTTTCTTAATAAATACAGATGTTTTCTTTAGGGCAAAATGATGTTGCAATATTTTATCACATATTGACCCATCAGAACTCTCAATCCACGATCCAAATTCGTCTTTCAGTTCCTTATGCACACCACCATCCCTGCCTTTTAGATAATTCACAAAACTAATTAGATTATCTAATTCTTTATAAAAGTCCCATCTTCCATCATCACGAGGGCGACCATCTTTGGAGGTATCCTCACTAGTACCACTCACTACCTCATCGCTTTCACTCTCTGTCTTTTTTTCAAGTTTTTCGTTCCAGTTTTCTAAAAATTTCTTGGCTTTAATATCATTAAACTCTTCAGGTTTAATCTCATCGGCTTTATATCCTTTTCTTTTTATAAGATTTAAAACTACCTTAAAAATAGCTTCATAAGCCCAGAAAAAAGCTTCAATTACAGGGATATCCTTAAGAACATCATTTTTTGTTGAATTGAATATATTGTTAACAAAAGCCTTTTTAATTATCTTTTCCTTATTTTTGACATTCTTATGCTTGTTAACAAACTGCTGGTAGAATTGGCTTAATTTGTCCCCTTCATTTTTGGGAGTTAAATATTTTTTTAACCAGTTCTTTATTTTTTGATTTTCTTCATTTAGCCTTAAATAACTTATTGATTTTAGCTTATTATATTTTAAACACTTTTCAATTTTACTAACATCAATCGGTGCAGACTCTGCATCCTCGTTTTTGAATAATCTTTTATAACTCGCCCAGTAGTAATCATAAGATGTGGTCTTTATCCACATATTCAAAATATCGGTCAATTTTTTCTTTTTTTTAATCAATTTTTTCTTTTTCTTATATCTTAATATGCTTTTACCCAGTATCCCTCGTAAAATAGTTTCATTGCCATTTAAGTTGGACTTCAGAAATAGAATATCCAATTTCTTTCTTAGCAACAATTTGTTTTTTTCATTGTCTTTCAACCTGTCATATATGTAACATATCAAGTAATACCATGCTTTTGATGTAGCTCCTGTTATACCTGGCAAAATTTCTTCTCTTTTTCTTCCTACCAACCCTAAAAAACCCAAAGGGTCACGCCCTCTCTTTTCTTCAGGTTCAGTAAAAACAACTTGTATTGGTCTACTTTTAACCATTTTCATAGGTTATCCTTCCTGTTTTTCCCCAACTCCATAGCATGCCGGAGGGAGTTGCCTTTTTGCAACCATTTTTCAATAGCCACTCTTTCCACTTCCATAAAATTATTCTATGATACATTATACACATGATTTCTTCGCTGTCAAGGAAATGCTACTGATGGTGGATTCGGAATGCAAGGGTGTAATAGTTTTGATGTTGAAAGAAAAACCCCCTCTCCCGCATTTCTTTTACTATTTCAACTGCAATGCAACATGCAAAGATTTGACCCCACTACCTCCTTGCTGGCGCATTTACTCCGTGCTAATCTATTACCCACGGCCTATATCCCTGACCAAATCACCCGTGATATTCGGGAAACCTTAAGGATGTACGCCTTCTTAGTTGCGCAACGCACCCGGCTTAAAAATCGGGTTCACGCAATCTTATTAAAAAATGGGCTGGTCTGTCCTTTTAGTGATATTTTGGGAATAAACAGTCGGCAATGGCTTAATAATCTCCAATTGCGCGCCTGTTATCAAGATGCCCTGGTTAGCTATCTTCGTCTGGCGGAATCAATCAATACGGAAATTAAACTTCTCCAGGAAAAGATAAAAGCCTGCGCTTATGAACATCCTTATGCCCGGATTCTTTATACCCATCCTGGGATTAGTGATTACTCGGGGTTATTGATTGCGGTAGAGATCGGTGATATTAATCGTTTTCCCAATGCCGGTAAATTATGTTTTTATGCAGGGTTGGTACCATCGCTGCATGCTTCTGGTGGTAAGGTACGGATGCGTTCAATCACCAGGCAGGGTTCTAAATGGTTGCGTTGGATCTTGGTAGAATGTGCGCTGCCTGCGATCAGAGTGTCATCTCGTTATGCTCATCTGTATAACCGGGTTGCGACAAAACATGGTAGTGGGGTGGGGCGTTTTGCGGTTGCCCGTAAAATGCTCCAGACTATTTATGCCATGCTCAAAGCTAATCAAGTATATCAAGAAAGACAACTCCGGTCAGCGCCTTGGGGTCATAACCTTAATCAAGGTTCTGAGATTTGATTGCGCGGCCGGAGTCGCAAAACATCCTGTACCACGAGTACGGATAGGTGACTGACTCATGGTCTAACTTGATTATACTTATTTTAACCTGGAGGTCAATATTGACAAATGACTTAAGATAAATATGCTGAGTCACCTAAGAGAATGCAATTTTTTCATAGGTGACCCCATTGCCTTCCCCTAATAGGAAAGCGTCCTTGCATGCGACCTCCTTTGTGATTATTATCGAAATACCGGGTTTTTGATATTATTCGACATCACTATGCTTTTATTTTTTTCTCAACTCATCCAACAAAACCCATTCTCCCGGTGAGCGCTCATATTTCCAACAATGCCAGCCATTCATTTCGTGGTTTGTTATTGCCTTGGCTGCGGCTGACGGGGATTTAAATTTTTTTACTTTGAATTTACCATAGTTTGCCGATCGAGAGTCAAATGTTATCCAACCATCTTTTCGGACATGAGCAACATATAGCTTGCCCTTGTATTGAAAACGTATATGGAACCTCTTGGAAGCATAGGGAGCAAGAATGCCCTGCTCTTTATCCACTACTTTAGGCTTCCTTATTTTTGTCTCAAACACGTCCTCACCAAACAGGTCCATGCGCTCTTTTTTCTGAATATCTCTAATTCGCCCATAAACAGTTCGGCGTAAGTCTTGCGAACGTAGAAATTTGCCAGCTTGAACATTTCCTTGCGGACTTGAAATTCTTAAGACCAATGACTCCAGCTCTTTTAAGTGCGCGTCAGATATTGTTAAGTAAATGCTGAAACGGTCCCAGGTATGTCCATGCCTATCACGCAGATGGTGCTTCAACCTAAATGGTAAGTTTGAAGCAAGCCCCACGTAATAAAGATGATTTTTTCTGTAAAGCGCATAAATACCATGCCGACCCCTGACAAACTCACGAATGACTTCAGGGTAGTCCTCAATTAATCTACGGGATATCTTTTCCAGATGCTGGCAGACGAGTTGACCTATGGGTTTACGTGACATAATCTGGCAATCCTGAGGTCAAGCTACTACTTTTTATATTATTCATAGTCTTCAACTGACAATTTCTTTGATTATTGGGAGCAATACCTTTCTTCGAATACATCATTGCTTCATGAATTTCTTTTTCTATTCCCATTAAACCTTCCTATGGAACATTATACAGATGGTTTCTTCGCTGTCAAGGGGAATGCTACGGAGGGCGGATTTGGAATGCAATTTTTTCATAGTGACCCCAGGGGTTACGGTAAAATTGACGTACCGTTACGGTGTAAAATAAAGTCAGCAAAGCCGAATTTGGACAAAACGAGATACAGTCTTTTACATCGTGCTAGTCGAAGTTCTGATTTTAGTGCAATATAATGAAGGTAATGATCGGAGTTCGTGCTAAAATCAGCGATGCAGAATAAGTAGTTTCTTTTCATTTACCCAACGTTGGAAGAGCAGTCAATATCTTATTCTGAGCAATCAAAATCACCTCGTAGAGCGGCGGAGCAGCTTCAAGTGTTGTCGCTGTTTCCTTTTTAGCATTACTTGTTGCCTCCTAAAAAATATTACCATAGCGAGTTGACAACAGAACATAGCGAACCGTTACTGAGGTTTTTCCTCTTGTTATACCGTAGGCGCCATCAATCTGACGAATGTCAAATACTTCACCTTGCAAGATTGCATCCACCTCAAGAGCGTTTCCAATCTTCTTCAATGTAGTGACATTCGGAATTCCTGATGTAGCGTAGTCTCTGAGAAAATCGCTATACTTCTCTGTAAGCCCAGCTTCGTTAAGCAAAGTGGTTGATTCCTCGGGTCCTACAAGTCTAACATTTGGATTTTGTTTATGAAACGCTTGTACAATGCCGCGATTAAGTTCCCTGGACTCATCTGGAAGTAATCGGGCATTTCGCATTGGAAAGATTGCAACAACTCTGATTGAGGCAGGTTGGATCGATGGTTCTACAAATGTTTTCAAAGTTGCACGTTGAACGGCGCATCCTGTACTTAGAATAAAGCTTATGAAAAGTATGTTATACAATATATGACGAGCGAACATAATACCTCCTTTCAGTATTTCACTTAATGTTTTGTGGCCATGCGCCATTTTAATAACGAATAGCCGCTGTTAGGCGGCGGATTATTGATTCATTTTGTTTCGGCTCTTAACCACTTTGTGTGGTAGAAAGACAGAGCCTTAAAACACACTCTTTAATTCCACGGTGTCCCTTGAGCGATATTCTCAATACTTTTTCTTCCAGGTTCTCAAGCCATTTCGCTAAACCCATCACCCCCTTCCAGCCCTGAAACAAGCATGTACTGATGAAAATCAGGGTCCCTACTCCAGTGGCTGGTCTTTGGTTTGAAGTCAGTTATGTTTTTTTGGCAGGCTGAGCCGGGCAAGAAGAAGGCTGAGTTCAATCAATAAAATCAGAGGTAATGCAATCAACAAAAGAGTGAACATATCGCCGGTCGGCGTAATGATTGCTGCAATTACCAGAATTGCCACAATCAGTTCTGCGCGGTGTTTTGTGAGCGTTGATACCTGGACAAGACCAAGTTTTACCAGGAAAAAAAGCACAAGTGGAATCTGAAATAGAAACCCACTTCCGACAATACACCATAATACAAATTCCAGGATTTTGTTGACATTCATTATTGGTCTCAAGTATTCTGTGCCAAAGGAAAAGAAAAATTTCAGACCAATGGGTATGAGAAGAAAGAATGCAAAGGCGCAGCCGAGCAGAAACAAAAGAATTCCAGAAATCATAAATGGCAATGATACACGCTGTTCACTCTCTGTTAATCCCGGACCAATGAATGCCCAGACCTGATACAGAATAAAAGGAAAGGCAACAAAAAGCCCGGCAAAAATCGCAACCTTGATATGCACCATGAATGCCTCAGTCGGCGAGAAAAAATATGCAGTGCCAATATTTGTCCACTTCAGTATAAAGTTCAGGATTTTCTGGGCAAATGCAAAGCAGATAATTGCAATTATCAGGACGACAACGAGTGAGGCAATTATTCTCTTTCTTAATTCTTCCAGATGGTCAATAAAAGAGGCTTTTTTTTCTTTCAGATAGACCACCTGATTTCAGTCACGATATTGTTTTGAAAGCCGGTAGATGTTGTAATCAGAAACCGCAATAATATCATCACCAATCAACCCCACATAGTTGTATTTAATGCGCGGAAGCTGATATAATGGTGTATAGAGTCTGGTTTCAGGGTCATAATAGTTAATGCCTGACCCGGTCGCGCAATACAGAATTTTGCCGTCAGAATCAATATCATAAATATTAAAATATGGTAAGATAATAATGTTCGTATCCTGCTCAGCCTTTGCAGAATCAACAATTGAAGCATATTCAATCAATTGGTTATCCGTAGTCAGGAAATATAGACCAGTAGCCACCTCACTAATATCCCTGACACCACGATTAAAAATTGTATACCATTTTTCTGTCTGCTTATCAAACAGGTAAAGAGCGAGTTCACCACCCACATACAGTCTATCTCCGACTGAATGAATAACATAGACTGGATTCTGGTCAGGTCCAAACTCAAGAGGCTGGGTTGTTTCTTTTATTATCCGATACATTCCATTATCAGTGCCAACATAGATATTAACATTATCCATTCCCAGACTCAGTATCTGGTTGCGAAATTGTGTCAATGGTATGGATACATTGCCCGAGATTCTTGTCAATTGATTACCGTATGATACAATAAGCTGGTCATTATGATAGAGCAAATCTCCTGGTCCATCTCTCAGTCTGAAATAAGTCCATTGTTTCAGATTGCTGGATTTAGTGCTGGATACACCTGATGAACTGACAAAGTAGTATTCACTGCCAATCTTCCTTAATCTAACCCCTGTTGTGGATAGTGGCCCATATACGACACGCACCTTTTCCAGAGAGACTTTGTTATACCTCAAAATCCCGAATTTCTCAGTGCCAACAAATAGAAACATTCCGTCATCATAGAGCGAAGTAATCGCATACTGATAGAGCGGGTCATTTGACTCGCCAAAGCCATCCTGATAAAAATATGGGTTCAAAAATTTGTATTCACGCACTTCATTTTTGTTGAATTCCCTGAACCATCTTACGCCTTCAGGAAATTTGACGACCTGCTCAATCTTTCCGGTATTGCGGTCAAGCGCATATCTTTCCAGGGCAGAAATATAGACTTTTTCAGGTGCTATTCCAATTCCTTTTGCTCGGGAAGTAAAATGATACTCGCGGATGCTTCCCAGACTGATATTGTAGCGTAGAATTGAATTGCCACTTGCTATCCACAATTCATCAAAAAATTGGTCATAGGCAAGAAACAAAATCTCCTGCTTAAAGTATGTAACCCTGGTCAAATGTAAATCATTCCTGTCAAAGATCAAAAGATAATTATCACTTATTGCAAATAGTTTGTTCATGGATGTCGCCATTGATTTTACTTTGCCCAGAGGCGGGATCAGTTCATAGTGGTCAAGAAAAATATTGCCTGGCTCAATCTCAACTGCGTGCAGACTTATACAAACTGAAAGCGAAACAAGTAAAATAATTGCTTTATTCATCACATTCTATCTTTTCATATCTTTTGTGCAAAATATAGTTAAGACTGCGGGGAATTGCCTTTATCAAATCACTGGCAATCAATGAATATTCATTGCTGTCCTTTGTCAGCAAATCCGCACACAAACCATGCAGAAAAACACCAGCAACTGCTGCATTTATTGCAGAAACACCCTGACCGAGCAGACCCGCAATCATGCCAACAAGCACATCACCAGAACCAGCAGTGGCAAGCCCTGAATTTCCTGTGGGATTCACATATACCTCACCATCTGGTGATGCAATTACTGTGGGCGCACCTTTCAAAATCAAAACACCACTGAATTTTTTTGCGTATTTTCGGGCAATATCAATCCGCTCAGCATTAATCTTTTCTATACTCAAACCAGTCAGCCGCGATAGTTCGCCTGGATGTGGAGTAAGGATAAAAGGAACTTTCAGTCGTGAGAAAATTTCTGGATTTTTACTCAGGATATTCAAGCCATCAGCATCAATAATGAGTGGCACTTTGATATACTTGAGAAGTTTGATAAGAAATTCTCCGGTTTCTTTGTGTGTGGTAATACCCGGTCCAACTGCAACCACATCAGTCTTTGAAAGCAATGGTAGGATTGTGTCAATTGCCCGAAGGCTGATAGTTTCTGCAGGTGTCTGGGGTAATGGAACCTTAACAATCTCAACAAGTTTTGATTCCAGGTCTCTCATTATACCCTGTGGCGAAGCAAGACGAACAAGACCAGCACCAATTCTCAAACACGACTTCGCTGCCATCATCGCCGCACCTGAAAAACCACGTGCACCAGCAATGATTAGTATCTGACCAAAAGTGCCCTTGTTGCCATCAGGCTTGCGCGGAGGTATAATACCAAAAATGTCATTGTATTCAGTAACCCTGGGATAACCCTTGTTAATCAAAGAATATGGCACACCAATATCAACAATGTGCAAATCACCGCAAAAAGTCCTGCCCGGAAAAAGAAAATTGCCCCTCTTGGGCAAGCACATTGTCACTGTAGCATCAGCAACCACACTCGTGTTTTCAAATCTACCAGTATCACCATTAATACCTGATGGAATATCAACTGAAAAGACAAATGCGTCGCTTTTGTCAATGAGTTCAATTGCTTCACAGTAAATACCCTCTACCCTACCCTTGAATCCTGTGCCAAATATTGCATCAATTATACAATCATACCTTTCACGATTGAATATCTGTGTTAATTTTCGGGCTGTTGTTGCTTCAATAACTTCAATCCTGGACTTTTTCAGAATCTGGTAATTTGTAAGGGCATCGCCTTTGAGTTCATTATACCTTGCAAGAATTATTGTTTTTACATTTGCGCCATTGTTTTTCAGGTGACGGGCAATCGCCATGCCGTCACCACCATTATTGCCTTTGCCACAGACAATCAGGACATTCAAGCCTTCAAGGTCAAAATAGTTCTTAAGGACCTCAACACTTCCCCGTGCTGCGTTTTCCATCAAAACTATGCCGGGAATTCCGAGTTTTGCCTGTGCCCATGTATCAATTGCCTGCATTTCTTTGTTGGAGACGAGCCGCATAAATGAATTCTATGGAAAAAAATTCCAAAGTCAAGACTGCGATTTGAATCAAGAAAATAGGTTTATCCGCGAAATGGAGTGGAACTTGAAGGATCGCTGCGCTTGCCAAAGGCAAATTACAAAAGAGAAAGAGATGCTGAAACAAATTCAGATTTTTTTTCTCCTGTCACTGCGAGGCGAAGCTGAAGCAATCTCATTCACGGCCACCGTCATTGCGAGTCCCGAGTTTACCGAGGGACGAAGCAATCTCATCTGTTTAAGAAAAAAATGTGATTGCCACGCTCACTACGTTCGCTCGCAATGACGGGTGGGTGGGATTACCACGCCCCCGTGAAATACAATATTTCACAGGGTGCTCGCAATGACAAAAAGGGTTGTGACACAGCTTCTTTAGGCTTGCTGAAACTGGAATTGGATTCCTGCTTTCGCAGGAATGACGGGAGGAGGAGCAGGAATGAAACAATAAATTCGAAATCCGAATATCGAAATCCGAATCCGCCAAACAGAGCGGCGGACGATGCCGCAAATTCAAAATACGAAATTCAAAACAAAAAAAGACTAAAAAGACCAGAAAGACCAGAGAAACTAAAGAAACGAAAAAAACCAAATAGACTAAAGAGAACAGATAAGTAGGCAGTAACCCAGTGGAACGGGTGTGATAAGATTCAGGGTGCGATAACAAATGAGATTGCTTCGTTGTCCGCCTTCAGCGGACTCCTCGCAATGACGAAATAGAGAAAAACAGTCGCTGATTGTTTAGAGGAGAAAAAAGCATACCCCTGAAATTAATTCAGGGCAAGCTCTGATGAAAATCAAAGGTTTCTACCCCGGTGAAGAATCGCAAGGCTAACTTGTTCTAAAAGGACCATTGGTTCTTGAAGTTTGGTAGGTAGCGTCCGGCTTTAGCCGGACGAAGATAATCGTCCATCTGAAGATGGATGCTACTGAAATAACCATTGGTTTCTGAAGAAAATCCTGTCCTACGAAGTTTATTACTTGCTACATACTTCTCAGTGTTTTTTTATCCTATTCTCAGCAAATCTTCTTTGTGAACAATTTTTTTGAGGTGCTCTTTTATTACATGATGTTCAGGCATTTCCATCTCTGGATCCTTGCTAACAATTGCAAAGGCATCGTCCCGGGCAAGAAACAGCAAATCCTGGTCCTGTTCCAGATCACCGATCTTTATATCGGGTAGTCCGTGCTGACGCTTACCAAGAATTTCACCCGGGCCTCTGAGTTGCATATCCTTTTTTGCCAGAGCAAATCCATCGTTATTTTTCGCAAAAAAACTGATGCGCTCATAGGTTTCCTGAACAACAAATTTGCTCAACAACAAAAAGCAGTATGACTTTTCTGCCCCCCTGCCAATTCTTCCCCGCAATTGGTGCAACTGTGCCAAGCCAAATCGTTCAGGATGTAGTATCAGCATTATTGTAGCATTGGGAATATCAACACCAACTTCAATAACGGTTGTTGCAACCAGAATATTGATTGCACCATTACGGAACTCGGACATTTTTTGAATACGCTCACTGGTGCTCAGTCTGCCGTGAATCAAACCAACTGAAAAATCAGAAAATATCCTGCTGATTTCATTGTGTACCTCAGTTGCTGATTTGAGTTCCAATTTTTCGGATTTCTCAATTATCGGACAGACGACAAATGCCTGACGGCCTTTTTGTATCTCATTACGCACAAACTGAAAAACACCAGCCTTTTCGTTTTCCGAGACGAGCCTGGTAATCACCTCACCCCGACCTGCAGGTTTTTCAGTTAGCGTTGAAATGTCAAGGTCTCCATAAAGGGTGAGGGCAATAGTTCTGGGAATCGGTGTTGCCGAGAGAACCAGAAAGTGTGGATTGACACCTTTATTCACGAGTGCTGCACGCTGCATAACTCCAAATCGGTGCTGTTCATCAATTATTGCCAGACCAAGATTCCTAAAATCAATGCCTTCTTCAATAAGGGCATGCGTTCCAAAGACAATATCTGCATCGCCGGTCCGAATCTGGTTGATAATTTCATCACGGCTCTGACCCTTTATACTGCTCGTTAACAGTACTGATTTTATTCCGAGAGTATTCAACAGGGAACTGTGATTAATATAATGCTGCTCTGCAAGGATTTCGGTGGGCGCCATCATCGCACCCTGATATCCATTTTCAACAGCAATGAGAAGCGCATACAATGCAACAACGGTCTTACCCGAACCAACATCACCCTGAAGCAAACGATTCATTGGTTTTGCCTTTGCCATATCCTGCGCAATCTCGCTTATCACTTTTTCCTGCCCGGGCGTCAGTGCAAAATTCAGGGAATCAATAAATCGCTTTGTCAGAATTTTCTTTTCAGGTAATGCAACACCAGTCTGGGTTTGGGTTAGTGCCTTACGCCGCGCAAGAATGAGTTCAAAATAGAAGAACTCATCATAGACAAGTCTGTCCCGCGCACTTTTTGCCACCTCAATTGAACGGGGAAAATGTAAATCACTAATTGCATTTCTCAAATAGGGCAGTCCATTTTTTTCAATCAGAGTGGTTGGGATAATTTCTTCAACTTCATCCAGGCATAATTCAATGGCAATGCTGAGTGCCCTTCTTATATCCCAGATACTGATACCTTCAGTTAAAGGATAAATCGGAATGATATTGCCGGTGATATTCTCTTTGGTTGTTTCTTCTGAACCAAGGATTTCATAGAGTGGATTGATTAGTTGTTTACCATAAAAAAAAGTAACTTTACCCGCCACCATCAACCAATCGCCGATTTTGAACTTATTTTTGAGATCGGGCCTATTAAACCATCTCAACACAATACATCCTGTATCATCTTTGAGCAAAAGATTTATGATTTCACCGCGACGTCCGGTCCTTTTGATGTCAATGCGAAATACTCTACCAATGGTAGTTGCCTCCGTGTTTATTTTTAAATCCCTGATTTTTACTATTGTTGAATAATCGAGGTAGCGTCGGGGCACGAGAAAAAGAAGATCTCTTACAGTTTCAACACCTAATCTCTTTAGATATAATGCCCTTCTTGGTCCAATGCCCTTGATATACTGGACTGGGCTGTCCAGTTTCAAAAATTGTTTTTTAAGCACTATTTACCCTGTGTTAATAGTTCAATCTCCTTGTGGAAAGCATCAGGGTTCAATGCCTTTGCTTCAGCGTCTTTAATAGATACAAGTTTCTTCTTAACATAGTTCGCAAGACATGAATCAAATGTAATCATCCCCTGCTGTTGAGATGTTTGCAGAATTGATAACAACTGATGAGTCTTTGCCTCACGGATAAGATTTCGGACACCACCTGTGGCAATCAATAATTCATAGGCAGCAATCCTGCCATTTCCATCAGCCCTTTTAATTAAATTCTGGGCAAAAATACATAAGAGATTCAAGGACAACTGCATTCTAATCTGATTTTGCTGGTGTGGTGGAAAAACATCAATTATTCTGTCTATCGTTGAAATAGAATCAGAAGTATGTAATGTCGTGATAACCAGGTGTCCGGTCTCGGCAGCAGTAATTGCCAGAGAAATGGTTTCCAGGTCTCTCATTTCGCCCACGAGAATTACATCCGGGTCCTGTCGCAGAACGAATTTCAACGCATTAGCAAAAGAATGTGTATCATGTCCGACCTCACGTTGAGTCAGCAATGCCTTTTTGTTCTTGTGAATAAATTCAATCGGGTCCTCAACCGTGACAATATGGCAATTATCATTTTCATTCCTGTAATCAATCAGGGCAGCCTGTGTTGTTGATTTTCCACAACCTGAAGGTCCGGTTACTACAATTAACCCTCGGGGTCGCATTGCCATTTCCTTGAGGATTGGTGGAAAGCCCAGTTCATCAATGGTCGGGATTTTTTCAGGAATGAGTCTGAACACAGCGCCGATATTGCCCCGCTGCCTGAAGAGATTAACACGGAAACGTGCAACACCAGCCATTTCGTATGATAGATCAAGTTCGCTGGTCTTCTTATATTCCTCAATTTGCTCCTTTTTCAGGATTTCCACAATGCCTGATTCAATATCAACCGCTGTCAGTGGCGGAACTTCAAGACTTGTTAAATCACCATTTATTCTCAAAATCGGTGGCGAACCAACCTTAAGGATTAAATCAGAGGCTTTACTCTGAACCTGGGTATGCAATAGATCATTAAGTTTTGTCATGCTAATACCCGCCTTTCAAACTCATCCGGATTTGTGCTATGGGCGAGCGCTTCCTCATAATCAATAACCCCTTGATTTAGTAGATTTCTCAAATATTGATCCATTTGTATCATGCCCAACCTTGAACCCGTCTGGATTGCCGAGTAAATCTGCGGTGTCTTACCCTCACGAATTGCACTTCTTATTGCGGGCGTGCACACCATGATTTCAAAAGCCGCAACCCTACCACCACCTTCTTTTTTCCGCACGAGTGTTTCAGTAATTACTGCCTGAAGGGTTGTGGACAATTGAAGACGAATTTGTTGTTGCTGGGCAGGTGGAAATACATCAATGATACGGTCTATTGTTTGCACAGCGTCAATCGTATGTAGTGTGGAAAAGACCAGATGTCCGGTTTCAGCCGCGGTAATTGTCTGCGCCATTGTTTCAAGATCCCTCATCTCACCAACCAGAATAATATCTGGATTTTGTCTGATTGCTCTTCTTAAAGCCTCAGCATAAGATTTCGTATCAATACCAATTTCTCGTTGCTCAATAATGGACCGCCGGTCACGATGTAAGAATTCAATCGGGTCTTCAATGGTGATTATATGTTTACGGGAAGTTTGATTTATATGCTCAATCATTGCAGCAAGAGTTGTTGATTTTCCGCTACCAGTGGGACCTGTGACAAGTACAAGTCCGCGCGGCAGTTCTGCAATCCTCTTCAATACTGGTGGAAAACCCCATTCGTCAATGGTTCTGATTTTTAATGGAATGATTCTTAAGACAACTCCGATATTACCCATCTGTTTAAAACAATTCACCCTGAATCGCGCCACACCGGGAATCTCATACGCCATATCAAACTCAAGCATCTGCTCAAAAATCTGCCGCTGGGCAGGTTTCATCAATCCATATATCAAATTCTCCATATCCTCTTTTGTGACCGGCGGATATTCGGCTCGTTCCAGTTCGCCTGACACCCGGAAAACAGGCGGTTCACCAACACGAAGGTGTAAATCCGAACCTTCTTTTAGAACCAGTTCTTCTAACAGGACATCAAGTTCAATATTAGGCATAATCTATTTCTGCTGTCTGATAAAAGCGCGGAATCCCATTGAAGTATCAGTAATGAAATCAATCAACGCAATCCTTGAGGAATTTATTCTAATCGTATAGGGAATTGTATCTACTGGAAATAGTGAATCAGCATTACCGATCCGGAGAACCGTATCAGCAATTGTTGTATCATAAAGCGGATCAGTTAGAAAATTGAGCAAACTATCCAGCGATTTTGGTGCACCTTTATAAATTGCAACATCAGTTGTGTCAAATCCATTAAGGCGGGCAAATATTATGGAAAGGGTATCATTTGAAATTGTAATGAATTCAGAATCAGGAGCGTAGAAGTGCTGGGCTGGTGGAATTTCAACCTTTACTTCCTTGAAACTTTCCACTGCCTTACCATTCAGGGAATTCAATCGGTAATAGACAGTGCTATTTGGCTGGAGAATGGAATCTCCGTCGTTATAAAACATCAATGTGTCTATCATCACTGTATCAATCACCACATAGTGGGTTGAATCGCCAATGCTGCGTTCAATGATAACAGCGTCAATTGCTGGTCTCTGATATACCCATCCCCAGGTCAGATTGACAAAAACCTGTGATTTTTCACCAAGAATACTTGTCTCAACACCAATTACTTGACTGGTATGTTTTACCCAGCAATCAAGATTTATTTCAAAACCAGATTCGCATGCAAAAAAGACCAGAGAAAAAATTAGCAGCCATCCAAGCCTTTGCATTCTTAACCTCCTTGTTGTTCAGACTGACAATAATATCTATTTTAATATAATTGTCAATGATAAAGTGGACTTTATTCTTCATAATGTTCTGTCCTTGACTATCACTCTAAGGTGTGTTATAATCCAGGGATGAAAGTTCTGATAACCGGTGCCCAGGGATGTCTCGGATTAGCAATGCAGGGTGTATTGAAAAAAGAAAATATTAGTTTTGTCGGTATTGATTTACCCCAGCATGATGTGTCTGATTTCAAAAAAATAAATGAAACAATACTGAATATACGACCCGATGTTATACTCCATTTTGCGGCAATAAGTGATGTTGATGAGTGCGAAAGACAACCCGAACTGGCACTGAGAATAAATGCATTATCAACCCTCGGCATTGCAACGATTGCCCGCAAGCTCAATGCCAAACTGCTCTATACCAGCACAAACTTTGTTTTTGACGGAAAGACCGAAGAACCATATTTTGAATACAACCAGCCCAACCCGATCAGTCAATATGGTAAAACCAAGTATATTGGTGAGCAATACATAAAAGAAGTCTATAACCGCTACTACATTGTGCGCACAGCATGGCTCTTTGGTCAAAACTCAAAGACCTTTGCTTCAAGATTTCTGCAGAATAGAGAAAAACCGAAATCAATCAATGTTATTTGTGACCAGATTGGTTCTTTCACCTATGTGCAGGATCTGGCTGAAGCAATTCTTCATTTAATTAAATCCGAGAACTATGGCACCTATCATATTGTAAACACTGGTTTTGGAACCTGGCTTGATTTTCTATTGAAGGCTAAGGAATTAATGAAGTTCCACACCGAACTAATTCCCGTAAAAACTGAAGAACTAAATCTGCCTGCACCACGTCCCGGATTTGGAGTGCTGGGCTCACGCAATTACGAATTCTTCTTTAACAAAAAAATGCGGCAATGGCAGGACAGCTTTAATAGTTTCTGCAAATTGTTGTCAAATAGTATGAATAATCCAGCAAAGCAATAACTTCAGAGATTTTTTTGTCCCAGCCCGAGCAGTATCGATTTGAATAAGGGTAATTCCCAAAAATCTATTGACTTTAATTGAAATATTTATATAATCAAAAATAAAAATGAAAGGACTGATTCTTTCTGGTGGTTTTGGCACAAGATTAAGACCACTGACTTATACAAGTGCCAAGCAACTTATTCCAATCGCCAATAAACCAATAATCTACTACGGTATTGAAGCCATTGCCAGTGCGGGAATAAAAGAAATTGGTATTGTCGTTGGTGAAACCGCAGAAGAAGTCAAGAAAACTGTTGGTAATGGAGAAAAGTGGAATATCAAAATTGACTATATTTATCAACCACAGCCCCTTGGGCTGGCACATGCGATAAAAATATCAAAAGCATATCTTAAAGACGAACCTTTTATTATGTATCTGGGCGACAATATCTTGAAAGAAGGAGTGAATTATTTTATCAAGAAATTTCAGGATGCACTACCCGATGCGTTGATACTGCTCACCGAGGTTGACAACCCTCGCGAATTTGGAGTTGCGGTGGTGGATGAAAAAGGCACTGTTAAGAAACTAATCGAAAAACCCAAAGAACCACCATCAAATCTGGCACTGGTTGGAGTTTATCTCTTTAACAAAAATATTTTTCAGGCAATTGATAACATCAAACCTTCGTGGAGAAACGAACTTGAAATAACTGATGCGATCCAGTGGCTTCTTGATAATAAACATAATGTTGTATCAGAAAAGGTTAAGGGCTGGTGGAAGGATACAGGCAAACCAGAGGATATAATTGACGCAAATCTTTTGATACTCGAAGGAATTGAACCTTCCAATCAGGGTGTCATGGTGGATACAACCATTAATGGCAGAGTAAATGTCGGCGCAGAGACAAAAATTGAAAAAAGTACAATCCGTGGACCCGCCATTATCGGCAGAAAGGTGCACATCAAGAATGCATTTGTTGGACCTTTTACTTCTATTGGCGATAAGGTCATTATTGAGAATTCCGAAGTTGAATGCAGTGTAATAATGGAAGGTGCTCAAATTAGAAATATCAATAAACGTATTGACCGCTCAATCATTGGCAGAAATGTTTTGATAAATCAGACGAATTCATCGCCGCGCAGTCACCATCTTTATCTTGGTGACCAGAGTTTTGTGGAGCTCGTTGAATGAAACAAATCCTCGGGTTCAAAGGAAAAGAAGTTATCAGTGGAGTCCGAATAAAAACCCTTCGGCTTTTACCTGATGAACGTGGTAGACTCATGGAAGTCTTACGAAGGGATGATGATTTATTCACAAAATTTGGCCAGGTCTACATTACCACAACCTATCCTGGTGTAGTAAAGGCATGGCATTATCACAAAATTCAGGATGACAATATGACGGTTATCAAAGGTATGGCAAAAATCGTTCTCTATGACGACCGGCAACAAAGTAAGACAAAGGGTATGATTAATGAATTCTTTGTCGGAGACCATAACCACATTCTAATACACATTCCAAAACTTGTCTGGCATGGCTTTAAATGTATTAGTGAAGAAGAATGTATTATTCTGAATATCGTCACTGAATGCTACAACTATAAAAAGCCGGATGAATATCGCAAAGACCCGCACAATTCTGACATTCCCTATGACTGGGCACGAAAAGATGGATAACCTATTAAATCCAAGACTACCATGAAAGTCCTGATCACTGGTGGCTGCGGTTTTATCGGCTCAAATTTTATCCGTTATTTTAACAGCAAACATCCATATTACAAAATTCTGAATGTTGATAAACTTACCTATGCTGGAAACCTGGAGAACCTAAAAGGATTAGAAAAAAAACATAATTATCAATTTGTCCGGGCTGATATTAGCAGTGCAACCGTGATGCGTAGAATTTTTGAAAAGTTCAGACCTGATGCAGTGATAAATTTTGCAGCCGAGACTCATGTTGATCGCAGTATTTTGAGTCCTGCCCCATTTATCAAGACGAATGTCATTGGTGTTGGTGTATTATTAAATCTTGCTTTGAAGTACGGCGTATTCAAATTCTTGCAGATATCAACTGATGAAGTTTATGGTTCAATTCTGCATGGCAGATTTCGTGAGGATGACCCACTTGATCCTTCAAGCCCCTATGCCGCAAGCAAAGCGGGTGCCGACGCACTGGTAATATCATATTATAAAACCCATTATCTGCCGGTGCTGATTACCCGTTCGTCAAATAACTATGGTCCTTATCAGTTTCCAGAAAAACTCATTCCCCTCGTAATCTTGAATGCGCTTAACAACAAAAAGGTACCGGTATATGGTGATGGTATGAATGTTCGAGACTGGCTCTATGTTGAGGACAACTGCGAAGCAATTGACCAGGTATTCCATTACGGAAAGATTGGTGAAATCTACAATATTGGTGGCGAAAACGAATTGACCAATCTTTTTGTTGTTAAAATGATTCTGCGAATTCTTAATAAATCCGAAAAACTTATTACCTTTGTAAAAGACCGTCCGGGTCATGACCGCAGATATTCACTCTCCCTGAACAAAATCAGACGGCAGATTGGCTGGCATCCCAAGGTGTCATTTGAATTAGGAATAAAAAGAACCATTGAGTGGTACCGCAAAAATCAGAAATGGCTCAGAAATACCCAGAGTGGAGAATACCGCAATTTCTATAAGAAATACTATTCAAGCCTCGGATTAAAAGAACTCTGATGAGCGGCTTTGTTGTCGCCATTGACGGTAAGGCGGGTTCGGGCAAGAGCACCACTGCCCGGGGTGTTGCCAGACAGTTAAATTTCTTTTATCTCGACACAGGCGCGATGTATCGAGCATTCACGCTTAAATATCTAAAATCAGGCGGCACCAAAAGGATTGATTCTGAACTCGTCAATAAACTGTTAACCACTACCCGAATTGAACTAATCTATGAAAATGAATTGCTAAAGGTTTTACTTGATGGTAGTGATGTGAGCAAAGAGATACGCACACCTGAAGTCAATGAACTCGTTTCACCAATCTCGGCAATCAAAGAGGTGCGCGAATGGATGGTGAAACAACAGAGAGAGATTGCATGCGGTAGGAACATTGTCTGTGAGGGCAGGGATATGGCAACTGTGGTATTTCCTGACGCGCCAGTAAAGATTTTTATGGATGCCAGCCCTGAAATCAGGGCAGAACGAAGAAAGAAAGAATTAGAAGAAAGTGGCGTTAAGGTCCAATACGATGAAATTCTGGCAAATCTAAAATACCGCGACCAGTATGATTCAAGCCGGGAACATTCACCATTAAAGAAAACAGAAGATGCAATTGTCATTGATACTACAAATCTGACAATTGAACAGGAAATTGAACAGGTTGTAAGAATCGTTAAGGAAAAACTACAGAAAATGTAGGGCAAGGTTTCAGGCTTTAAAATTATCCTGCATACTTTGCTCTACGAAATTCATTATTTTATCCAATTCATAAGGAGAAAACCAATGTGTGTTTGTTATCTTTGAGAACCAGGTGAGTTGCCGTTTGGCAAAATTTCTGGTGTGTTGCTTTGCCTTTTCAATCGCCGTTCCCAAATCCCACCTGCCCTGTAAATATTCAATAATCTCTTTGTAACCAATTGTTCTTAACCCATAGCAATCTGGCGCAAAGCCCATTTCAAGAATTTTCTTTACCTCTTCAATCAAACCATCCTGTATCATCTGGTCATACCGCTCATTAATCCTGTTATACAGTTGCTCACGAAGTACTGCGATACCAATATATACCGGCGTGTAACGGGATTTAGACCTTTCAGACCTTATCAGCGAACTGAGTGGCTTCTTTGTTATCTCATATACTTCCAGCCCCCGCAAAATTCTTTGTTTGTCATTTGGACCAATCTTTTCTGCCCATTCCGGGTCAACCTTTTTTAATTGCTGGTATAGAAATGCGATACCATTTTTTTCAAGAAGATTTCGCAAATAGTTTTTCAAAGACTTATCTGCTCTGGGCAATGGATGTAATGGATTAAATAATGCCCTGATATATAGTCCTGTGCCACCACACACAATTGGAGTCTTTGATTTTTTCAAAATCTCACTAATCAATTGTTCTGCGTCACGAGCAAATTGTCCACAGGAATAATTTTCGTCGGGCTCAAGAAAATCAATCAAGTGAAAATTTACCTCAGCGCGTTCTTGAAGTGTTGGTTTGGCAGTGCCAATATCAAGATATTTATAAATCTGTCTTGAGTCAGCAGAGACAATTTCACCATTCATTCTTTTTGCAAGTTCAATTGCAACTCTGGTTTTCCCCACAGCAGTCGGACCAACAATCGCATACACTGGGGTCAAATCTTCACAATTCACAATTCACCTCAATGTTTTCCCAATAGAGACAAAATTACCTGTTGCAGAATAGATACCTGCAAAGAACCCAATCTGTTGTGAATTGTGAAGATTTGACCCCACAGGTATCATTGAAATATTCTACCATAATCAATACTCAAAATCAAGATGGTTAACGAATTACGACTGTTGACCTGTGAAAAAATCGGGGTATAATTTCGCAATGCACGAGCATAGCCACATAGCACTTAATAAATCAGAAAGAATTAATACCAGAAACATTGTATTGGTAATAATTTTGAATTTTATTATTACAATCGCAGAAGTATTTGGTGGATTAGTCTCAGGCAGTCTGGCGCTGCTCTCAGATGCGCTTCATAATTTCAGTGACGGGATTGCCATTTTAATCAGTTATCTTGCCCTGCGTCTGAGTCAGCGCAAAAGCACACTCAAAAGGACATTTGGATTCAAGAGGGCTGAGATACTCGCTGCGCTGTTTAATTCTTCAGTGCTGATAATCATAATTTTCTTTTTGTTCAAAGAGGCAATTTCCCGATTTTTCTCACCCCAGCATCTTGATAGCATCTTAATGCTGGTAATTGCACTGATTGGGTTGGGAGCGAATGTGATTGGCGTGCTCCTGTTAAAAAAAGATGCGCTAAGAAATCTGAATATCAAATCAGCATATCTCCATCTTATTGCCGATTCCCTTTCTTCAGTGGCAGTCGTGCTTGCCAGTATTTTTATCAGGATTTTTAATTTCTATTTGCTTGACCCGCTATTAACAATAATAATTGGATTATATATTCTCAGAGAGAGCTACCTGATTGTCCGCGAGACAGTCAATATTCTCATGCAATCAACACCTGAAGGAATTGACATAATGTCAATAAAATGTGATATTGAAAATATACCTGAAGTCCACAATCTCCATCATGTACACATCTGGCAGGTATCAGACAATGATATTCATTTTGAAGGACATATTGATGTTTGCAACGACCTGAAAGTAAGTGAGATCGCAGAAATAAATAGCAAGATTGAAGAACTGCTTGAAAGAAGATACGGCATAACCCACACAACAATTCAGGTAGAATTTGGAACCTGCACAGATAAGGATGTAATCAAAAACTGCTAATTCTTACTCAATCTTTTTCAATCTTCTGCCTGGCTCTTTTTCAAGAAAAAGCAAGTAGGCATCAATAACAAAATCTGGATATATCATCGCCACACCTTTTTTGTAAATATCAAGCTGGTGTTCATATTCAGGTTTTTCTTTTCCCATTTTGTAGTCAACTATGATTATTTTTTGTTTTTCAAAAACCACACGGTCAATATGTATGGACACATCCCTGGTCTTCTCAGCAAAGTAAAGATTCATTTCATTCTTGCATGATTTTTCTTTGTTATCCCGGTAGAAAATGAAATGCAAATCAGGGTCAGAAAGAATCTCCAGCAAAATTGGCTTCAATCTTTTATCCAGTTCAACCATCTCTGCTGCATTTCTAACATACAATCTCCTCGTTTCCTTAATAATCTCATCCACTAAATTTTCAACCACTTCACCATCAAGCCACTCTATTCTGCTCATTGCCCTGTGCACGATATCACCAAAACGCATGCCTTTGTGTCTTGATGGGTCAATAATCTCAATGCCGCGTTCAGTCGGTGAATAGACTTCTCTCTCCTCACAGACCTTTGATTTTTCAGGTTTTGACACATAGACTTCTTCTTTTTTCACTTCTTTTATTACTTCACCGGGTTTTGCAGGAATTTCATCAAAAGGCAATTTCTCACCGGCATATTTTTCTCTTATTGTATCCAGCCAGAAACCAGCACTACCATTTTTGTCAGAGAAACCAAGAATATACAAGCCTGACTTAGCACGGGTCAGGGCAACATACAAAAGATTCAGGTTATCAGTTCTGACACGCCTGTTTTCTTCTGCCACTATTCCTGGCAAAGATTTACCCCATGCCCGCCAGTAGATACGGTCTGGCTTGGTATTATTTTGCGTGTAGGAAAAAATAAGTGTCTCATGTTCTTTTTTCAGACCCCATTTTGTATCTGGAAGAATCACAATCTCAAATTCCAGACCTTTTGCCTTATGGATTGTCATTATCCTGACACCTTCAAATCTGACCTCTTTTACCTGAATTGCCTGCCCGTATTGTTCAAGCCAGGTAATAAAATCACTGAGTGAACCAAAACCGCTCTCCATATACTGGATTGCCACATCAAGCAAGGTTGCTATGGGATAAGAAATTTTCATGTTCAGTCTCTGACAGATCTGAAAAATCAATTGATAAGGATTTAAGAAGTAGGTCAGGCTCAGCAACTCCCTGAGCACTTTTGTAGCATTCCAATCCGGGAACAAATCAGTAAGGGCAAAAAACAGGGTTCTTTTCATATCTCTTGTTTTCAGAATTTCCCTTTCATCTATACTGAAAATATCAGAAGTGAGAACATGAAAAAGGCTGAAATCATCCTCAGGATTATCAAGAAATTTTAACAGGTGTATCATGAATTGATAATCAGGTTCATTAATGATACCTACCCTTGTCTGACCCATGCATGATATACCCTGTTCAGAAAGGAGTTTTGCAAGTTCTGCGACAAAAATATTTTTTCTTGTCAAAATTGCAATATCACTCTCTTTATAACCCATTCCTTTTAGTTCCTTGATTATATCTACAACCCGTTTCATAACGGCAGTTCTGCCGTCACTGACAAGGTCAAAACTACCGATATTTTCAATCCTAACCCAACCACCAGTATTATCTCTTTTTGCCTTATCGTCTTTGTTCAGAATCTTATTTACAAAATTGACTATTTCTTGTTTTGTGCGATAATTAATATCCAGTTTCTCATCAGAAATTTTACCTTGATATTTGTTTAATAGATATCCAAACAGTTCTGGCGTACCACCACGCCATCTGAATATTGCCTGGTACGGGTCACCAACATAAAACAAACTCTTCTCTTCGGGATCAACTGCAGTTAATTCATCCAGGATTGGCCCAAGTATCTCAAGCTGTCTATAACTCGTATCCTGAAATTCATCAATCATTAAGTGTCTGATTGTGGCACCAAGTTTGAAATACAAATAATCCATGTCCGCACCGTTTTTGAATGCATTCTGGACATAGGTTTCAATATCACTGAAACTCAGAACATTCTTATCCTGTTTTTCCTTCTGAAATATTGAGTGGATTTCCATAATAGGCAATAAATGAGTTGCGATCTCTCTGTCTGAAAGCAATGCAACATAATCAAGGAGCACTGTCAGAAAATCCTCAAGGATTTTTATAAATTCGTCAGTACTGGGCAGATTAGAACAAAACTTCCTGATATAGTTTGTACCTATAAAATCCTGAACAATATCATTGAGACTTTCTGGATTATCAATAAGAAAGTAGCTACATAATTCATTAAAGGAATCTTCGTCCTGTTTTTTCTCGTATTCTGTGATTGTATCCAAGAATTTCTGAAAATTTACATAAACCTTTCCTTGCTTGGTATATGCTGCGCTTATGTTCTCCTCTATGAAAGCCTTCAGTTTATCAAGTTCTTGTTTCAATATTTTCTTTTTTTTCAGTATCTCCCGATCAACTTCATCTTTTCTTCCCAACAATTCCTCAATGTATGGAAACCATGGCGCAAGATTCTCGTATGATTCACGAACTGTTTGCCTAACATCTTTTTCTTGATCAGTAATAAGTTCAAGTAAGTTCTTAGCCTTTTCTGGACTCTGATGAATGTGCTCAAAGTATTTATCCAAGGCATGCTGGAAGATTATTGACTCTTCTATTTCATCAATAATCCGATAACCAGGAAGGATACCCGCACTAAAAGGTATTGCCGATAAAAATGAAGCAAACATGCTATGAAATGTTGAAACATTCAAATCCGAAAGGTTGTTCAGAAGAAAATCATTCTTCTTTCTTGCACGTTCTTTTATATCAGAAAAAAGATTGCCAAAATGCTCCCATATATCTTTTTCCTTCTCCTCCACGAATCTGCCCGTGGAAAGTACTTCCAGATACTTAATAATTCTTGACTTCATTTCAAATGCTGCTGCATTGGTAAATGTTATTGCATAAAGTGACTCGAGTTCGTAATTATTTTTGTGCAGTAATAGTAACAAAAATCTTTTGGTCAGGGCATGGGTTTTACCTGAACCAGCTGCTGAGATTAATGCGGTATTTTTAATAGGTTTCATATTTTAGCCTTCCACACAACTGCTTAAAAGAACAATACTTGCATTTATCTTCATCCTGAGTCTGATAGAATGGAACCTCGGGATCAAGTATTGCTTGGATTGTTGGCACGAGGATTTTGTCGTAGAACTCGCTAAGATACTGCCTTGCCTCGTCATTTTCATAGATAGGGTGAAACTTGCAATCAATATCAACAGAATAATAAGCCAGCCCGCCAATCTTTTCCAGGTTGCCCTGTGCAAAAATCATACCATAAAGCGGTAATTGAAATTCAGCAAAATTCTCACCAATTAAATATTCTTTCTTCTCTGGCGGTTTACCAGTCTTGTAATCAATTATATAATATCTATCATCAAACACATCCACCCTGTCAATATAACCTTTAAGTTTTATCCTGCTGTTACCTACCATAATTTCATAATCAATTTTTTCTTCCAGGGATTTCACATCAATCTTAAAGCCCTGTTCAAATCTTTCAACTTCAGTGTGTAAAAAACTGATCAGGGCTTTTTTGTAGTACAATTTTTCAATCTGTATGATGGGCTTTGGCTTGACCGCAAGATTTTTGGAATGCTTAATTGCCTTTTCAAACAACTCTTCTATTTTTCTGGTAGTCTCTTTAAGGACTTCGCGTTTTATCCCGTCAGGGAAATGTGTGGTGTAAAAGTCTCTGAGTGTCTGATGAACAATTCCGCCCCAGGTCAGTGCATCTGCTTCTTCAGAAATCATTTCAGGTTCTTGAATTTTCAGGAGATAGGTTAAATAGAATTTATATGGGCATGCACGGTAGGCAGTGAGCGAACTATGGCTCAAGCCATTTCGTTTAACATAGTCTTCCAATTTTTTGTAAACCAGTTTGTTTTTGGATACCTGTCTTGGCTTGAATCCTATAGCAGTTCTGTGGAATGTTACGGGCGATTCTTTCTCGGGAATACCTAATGTCTTGAGCTTGGCAACAAAGCGTGATGGGATATCCTTCTTTTCTTCATTAACATAGGAGAGATAGACCTCTTTTTTGCCGCTGACCAGTTCAGTGAAATAATAGTAGTAAAGGTTATCCCGCTCCTGACTTGTTAATAGACCGATGCTTTTTCGTAAAGCCTGATTGATGAACATATCCTTTTCGCTCTTCCTGGGAAAGATACCTTCATTCATTGAAGGTATGATAACACAGTCAAAATCAAGATTCCTTGCCTCAAGCACGCCGATTATCTGAATACCTTTGAAGGGTTTACCTTCAAGGTGATACTGGCCATTTTCCAGAATTCTCAGGATTAACTCAAGCATATCAACACCTGGTTCTGATGCTTTCTCGGGAATTCTGAGATTAACGAGATTATGCATATGTTCCAGAAACTCACCAATACCTGGAAAGTTTGATCTAATCAATTCCTGATTGTATGAGAGCACATTATTCAGCAATGTAATCAGATTTTCAACATAAGCACCAAAATGCATTTGTGCCTGAACAATACTAAAACAATATTCAAGAAAATCAGTCAATGGCTTTACAGTCGTATCCAGACCGGGCAATTTTCGCTGCAAATCCTGTTTATCCATGACAAAATAGTTCAACCGATTCTGGATCATATTATTTTTCAACCCATAAACAAGGTTTTTCAGCGGAACACCATTGACCACTGCATTCTTCACAAGGGGATGGTTTATGAAAGTAAAAAGTTCAGAATAATGAAAATCACTCTTTATTGCTTCATATAGTTGCTTCAAAAATGAGTAAAAGATTTGATTTGTGAATGGAAAACCGGCTGAAAGATTATATTCAATACTGGCTGATTTGAGTATTTCTGTAATAGGAAACAACAGCGAATTGTCAGTAATAATAATTCCAATCCGATGTGGTTCCTGATATTTTTTCAATGCATCACGCACAACCTCTGCCAGATAGAATGTTTGCTTGGACATTGTTTCATGCATGGTAATGTGGACGACTGGCTCTGGTATGGTTCCATTTTTAAGAACCTCAATCTTCTTAATATCAAAAGTTAAGTACTCAAGCAGTTTATAGTGAATGTAGAATCTTTGATCAGGATCCTTGCTCTGCAGAACCTCTTCAGGTAAACCTGAATGGAGAAATAACATTGCTGGTAGATTATTGAGAATTTTTTTTATCATAACTCTTTCAACCTGATTTGTTCCGGCAATACCTGCAATCATAACACATTCAAAATCACTGAATATATCAGAATTGAGTTCGTTATGGATTTTTTCTAATCGGTCAATGTTATCAAGATAACCAAGAGCAGACATATTGTTCCGGTATTCCTGATAGACCCTTTTGAGGATTGGTATTTCGTTTTGAACATATTTCTCAGAAAAGTGCAATTCAGTTGACTGCTGTTCAATCTCATCAAGCGTAATCCTTTCCTGTGCCAGTTCATCAAAGAAATTTAAGAGCCGCTCGCCAATTGCGATAAACTTCAAGAACGGCAGGTCCTGCCAGAGTTCAATCCGCAGATTATCAACAGTTGCTTTCAAAATAAAATTCCTTTCCAGGTTATTTAATAACTTGCTTCGCTCACCGCCAAGTTTCTCAAAAATATAGTTTTTCATTTCGTCAATTGTGAACATTGTGGGTGGAATAAAACCTTTTTTAGTAATATTTTCAAGGAGATACCTTCGGAAATAGAATTTATTTCGCTCATTCGGTAAAACCACCAGAATATTTGAAAAATCAGGTAATTTATTGCTGAACTGCGCAAGAAAATACCTGGCAAGTATCTTCAAGAAAGGTTGCTCAACTGGAATTATCTTTACCCTCTGCTCCATTCATGGAATTATATATTTTTTATTGAAGAAATCAATATACCTAATGATTTTTCCCAGATTCTTATACCCAAAACTAATTAGCAGGGATTTCAAACAGCAATAGTATTTATTGACATGAAGATCTGCATCTACATCGTATCCAACTTTTCTACAAAGATTTTTCTAAAAACACTGCTTATCGCCGTTCAGTAATAAGATTTCTCATAACTCATCTACTCAATTTAATTATCTTTCTAATTGATAAATGACCCCTTCCTGCCAGACCAACAAAATAGACTCCCGGAGAAAGCTCGTGTCCAGAATCATTGGTTCCATCCCAGACGATTTTATCTAATCCTCTTATTAGCTCACTGCCCCAATGTTTTATCAACCTACCCTTGACATCATAGATTTTTATAACAGCTTCATTGTCGGGAATTTGGAAGTTAATCGTTAAATTACTACGAAATGGATTTGGTAAAACCCGCAATATTAGGTTTTTATCGCCGGGCAATGAATTATTGCATTCTTTTATCACTGTTGACAAAGAATCCAGATAGAATTGCTTAGCATTTCGTGCTACAATTGCTAATGGTAGGGTGTCATAACCTATATATGGAGCAGCGATTAATGCAATCACAAGTTCTTTAGTTTCGCCCGGAGCAAGCGAAAAACTACCCGAAGACATATAACACCATTCAGCAAAATCAAGAGAGTCATACGGATCGTAAATGCCAGTCGCATAGTTATATCCCGCCATCGTAAGGTATCGCTCTCTATCACGAATCGGTATATGTGTATACGGAAAAACTTTGTAGGCTGAACAACCAATATCATCTGGTGTTTTTATAAATAGAATACCCATTGCAGAACTGTCATCATAGCAATATCCAAGGTCTTCTATGAGAAAACTATCATTGGGTGATATATAAAACCACTTATTAAGAACAAGACCGTTCCAAGTCATCGAAGTCTGTAGCCATAACATTGTGATAATTGCATTGCTGATGACAGAAGTTGTGCAGTTCTTAATCTGATATCTTATGTAAATCACATCTTTAATTGGCGTGAGTGTATCGGCAAATGAGGTTTGGTATACTTCAATCCCGATTGGTTTACCATCCTGTGGAATGTGGAGCGTAGAATCACAGTCATTATAACAACACCAGAATTCCTGCCGGGTTAATGGTATCTGAGGTGCCATTGGAAATGTATCAACTGGTGGTGGCCAGTCACCAGGGTAACTAAAAATCCTGACTATTGGATTATCGTGATTTTGATTTTTCAATCCAGGCCCATATTCAGTTTCGCCGCCAGAAAAGAATGAACAACTTACAAGTGTATCTGCTGACGAAATTGCCCCAAAGAGCAAACCTGCTCCGACAAAAAGAGTGCTTTCTGGTATCCACATACCAAAAGCGCCAAACCTTGCGTAATTCGTTATCGGTATTTCCCAATTATTGACATTATGCGTATCCACATCCCAGATACCAAAACAAAACACCGGGATGATTACCACAAAAAATATTTTTCTGTAAAGCATTTTACCTCCTTGATATATTGTTTCAATAAACACCTAATATTCTTGTTTTATCATTATAGTTTTCTTTTTTGCCAATATCTTGTCATCCTTTGTTGCTAAATAGATAAAATAGATTCCATCACAAACCTTTTTACCAAAATTGTCATCACCAGACCAGAACACTGAATGCACTGAATTACCTGAACTGCACTGAATATCACTGAAGGACCTTACCAACCTGCCCGTAGCATCGTAAATACGGAGAGTAGCGAGTAGAGAGTAGCGAGTAGAGAGATTGGAATTCAACCCCTCACCCCAGCCCTCTCCCCTGGGGGGAGAGGAATAAGAGCCTGCCCCGTACTTGATACGGGGTGAGGGAGAGTTTGGTATTTGGAATTTAATTGCTGTAGCATTCCTGAATGGATTCGGCGCAACCTCCAAGTTCAGACCCGGGATTGCATGCAAACCCTCGCTCTCCTCAATCCCCGGGGGTCGCTTGATATAAAACACTGGTGAATAGGTTGAATCATACCTGCCCAGACCTTTGACCACAAGCCAGAAACGATTTGCCATTTTGCTCTGGGTATCAGGCACTACCCACTGGGCAATGGTATCAGTGGCTACACCCTGATATATCAAATGGCAACCAAATTGGGGGTGCGACCAGTAGAGTTTCAAGGAATCAAGACTAATAGTTTCATCCAGTTTCCATCTTGGATAGACTGTATCATTAGCATAGAATGTATCATAAGGTTCAGGACAGAACCAGGTGACAATCGGCACTTTCTCATAGATTCTGGTATAATTATTTCCAGAAATCACAATCTCATTTAAACCATTGTTATCAAGGTCACTGGTCACCCGCACACAGGAGCCAGTAGAGTTTCCAATTAATGTCTGCCAGACATAAAAAGAATCATTACGCGCAGACTTGATGATATAAACATTGGCACAGGCTTCAAGACATATTTCAGGAATACCATCACCATCCACATCACCAGCATCAGAATAACCACCAGCATAATCCCAGCTACTCAAACCGGTAAGGACAAAGGTTTTCTTAATCTGATAGGTATTATCACCAGTTGCCTCAAAGATGAATGCCCGAAACCGGGCATCAGGCCAGGTAAAGCCCTTGACCACAAACTCCAATTTCCCATCACCATCCATATCAGAAACAGTAAAACAATCTGTGATATTGGCGGTGGTGAGTTGGATATTTATAAACAAAGGTATATAAGTATCATCTCCCGGGCTTTCAAATATTGAGTAGTGTCCACTAATCGTTCCCATGACAAATTCATTAAAGCCATCCTCGTCGAAATCTCCGAAAGCAATAGTGGAAGTAGGCACTTGTGGACTTTCAAATTGGTATTTCACGATATAATTACTGTTTCCCACAGATTCATAAATGGTGAAGTCAATATAATAATTTTGTCCGGGTTCTCCTCCAGTTTGAACTACTTCGGGGATGTTATCATTATCAATATCATAAGTACAAATGGGGTGAACAGTTCCTATGTCCACCGTATCCCGCCAGACCTCCTGGGTGGGATAGGAAAAGGAGTCGGGAGATTCAAAGATGGTAATGCCGTTCCAATACGGACTAACATTACCACAATCAATTACAAGGTCGTAAAAACCGTCATTATCAAAATCACCACTATCCCATGGACGAAGATTCATAGAACTGGGGTGTGAATCTACTTCCCAATTGTTTGGCAAATGTAGTTCATAAAAATACATCGTATATGAACTACCATAAGTAGTGAAAATGAACTCTACACTACCATCTCTATCGCTGTCAATGATAATCATTCTACCGGCGCCATAATCTATTCCCTGAGGAAAATACCATTTTTGATTGAATGCGTTGTTTAGAAAATAGAAAACCAGTAAGCACTCTATCATATCTCCTCCTGAGAGGGGGTTCATTAAAGAACCCCCTCTTTTGTTTGGTTCTATTCCAGTTTTATTATCTTATGACAGAAGGTTTGTTTGGCATCAGGATTATCAACCGTGAGGAAGTATACGCCAGCAGGAATGTGCCTGCCATACTCGTCGTCTCCATTCCAGACAATTTTTGGGGCAGGATTGTTATATTGTTTTATCAATCTTCCCGCAACATCATAGATTTTGATAGATAACGAATTGCCGAAATCAGATAATGGTTTTTCTGCCGCAGTTAAGTTAATAACAAGTCTATCTTTGAATGGATTCGGAAAGATTGTTATTCCAGCATTGTTTAAAAGCTGTGATTCCTGCGCCATTGGACCACCCATTTCTCCTTCGCCTTCTTCATATTCATACTGGTAAATCTCAATCGGACCTGCAGTTGCAAAGTTGCCTGAAATCCGTTCAAAGACCACATCAATCCTACCATCCTGATAATATGCGGGTGGAATCCAGAATTCCAATGTCTCAGGCTCGTAGGCATTGTATTTGATTAAATGCTTTAGCTTGCCATCAATCCTCACCCATTCCCGCCACTGACCCGAAGATTCATGATAACCAATGACCTTTATTATGTAGCGATAACCTGGCTCAAGCGGAAATCGGTATTTTATTGTCTGATAGCCAACATCAACCGGAACCTGCCAGGTAGAGATGAAACTATCCCTCTGGACAAGGTAAGATGACGGAGTCTCATAGCCATCGTTTGAAGTAAGATAAGCAGGTAATTCTATTGGGATGTATGGGAGTTTCTTGAACCGAATTTCGTATGGTGGGGCATCGCCATCAAGCCAGGCAGCATAGAGATATGACCGAGTAGGAATAATTCGGGCAACTGATTGGGGATAATATGAACCAGAAATTGTCTGGCTGATATTATAAGGCTCGTCTTCAGGATGCACTTTATAATAGATTTCAGGACCATTGATTGGCGGCCAGGGGCTGTCCTGAAAGACTGTAAACAGACCTGAGGCATTAACCGGATAACGGGATGGAGATTCAGGTGTTCGGCTGAGATTGCGACAGGAAAAGTCAGACTCATCAAGTCGCCTCTTTCCTTTATAGGCCTCCTCTGGTGCACCTGGGGATTCCTTGTGCTCCCAGACCACATAGACCATATCACCGTAACACTCAACAAAGGGATGGGCAGAGAGAATGCCTTTATCTTCAAACCTTGGTCCCCAGTTTTGCCACTGCTGTCCGATTTGCCTTGTCGCATAGCAGATTGTATCTGCCCTTTGCCATACCGCATGAAGGGAATTGTTTATCGTATTTTTTGCAATTGAAGGATTATAACGAATTGCACCAGCATACTGCCCTGCCCCACCTTCAATTTCAGCAAATGAACCGTTCATTGGGTCGTTGATATGAAAAGAATAAACTGCAACCCGATTTATTGGTTGGTTCGCAGGGTTATGCATTGTGCAAAGAATATGGACACTATCACCGGTTGCGTGGGGTGTGATAACGATTGACAGTGGTGCATTGAGTTTTGGCTGAAAGATTCCCCAGGGGTCATAGAGATGATAAGTTTCACCCCAGACACCAGGTGCGGTCTGCCTTCGATACCATAAACCACCAATGTCATCAGTCCAGGTAACTGAGGGTAAATTTCCACTGTTCAGCGTGATTGCCGGCAGTTTCCCAATGCCAATGTCTGAGGGTGATGTCCAGTTCGTGCCACCATTAGTAGAATATTGATAGATTACCTTGTTTTCTCGCGTATAAACCAGGTGGAATGCTTCACTACTGGGGTGCCTCACTAAATGACGATTGCCATTATAAGCAAGTGCTAATGAATCATCAGTGTCATTGAGCATTAGGCCGAGTTTAATGAGCTGAATGTCATACCATGCTCCAGCGATATCACTAGCGCCAGCAATGATATAACTGTCACTACCGATGAGGTCAAAAGCATAACCATGATCATCCCGTCCTGCGCGGTCTATTACCTTTTGCCACTCAAGGTTACCATCTTTATCAAGTTTCACAACATAAGTATCCCAGTGATTCGTAAGCATGGCTTCACCAACTGCAATATAGCCGCCATCAGTAGTTTGCTTCACAGAATAACCACGGGCCACAGAGTTAGGAGAAGGTCGCAATCTCTTTTCCCACAGGAGATTCCCTGATGCGTCAACTTTGATTAACCCCATGAAAATGCCTTGGCTACGAAGCGTGCCAGCAATGATATAACCACGATCAGGAAATGTCTGTCGAACACATCTACCTTCATCCCAATCAGCATAGCCAAATATCTTGTCCCATTGGTGACTGCCATACTCGTCGGTTTTTATTAACCAGATTTGTGCACCAGCACCAAAGGAGGATGTTAGACCTGTTATAATATAGCCGTGGTCAGGAATGGTCTGCTGAACACAAAAACCAATATCCATCTGGTTACCACCGTAAATCTGAGACCATTCAACATTGCCATAGGTATCAGTTTTGAAAAGAAATACATCTTGCTGGGCAAGTGCCATCTGACCGCCTACGACAATGAATCCGTTGTCTATTGTTTGCTCTACCCAATGGCCCCATTCATCATAGGCGGTTGTACCAATATGTTTCCACCAGTGAAGATTTCCATTAGAATAAACCTTAATGAGATAGATGTCAGATATTCCATTATTATTATATGCGCCGGCGACGATATATTCACCATCAGTAGTTTGTTGAATACACTGTGCATTATCATAATTAGCAGTTCCAAACCATTTGTGCCACTGTTGATTTCCCATACAATCTACTTTCACAAGATAGACATCAGTATTGCCAGCACCAAATGAATAGGTTTCACCTGCGATTATGCAACCACCATCCTGAGTACGTGAGACAGAATAGCCTTTATCACCCATGGAACCACCATATGTCCTTGTCCAGACTACATTTGGTTCCTGGGCAGAACCAACCGCCCACAATATAGTTATAGTGATACAAATTTTTGCTAAAGATTTCATTTTTTCCTCCATTTATATCCCTGTATTTTCAACAGGGGTACGACATTCAGTGCGATGCATCCTCTTAACATCGGGGCAGGTTCGCACCGCTACAAATCATAATTAAAAAGAGCCTCACCCTTATTTTTATTCTCTCTATTCAATAGAGAGAAAGAAGAATACAGGGGTGCTGACATTCTATTTTTCTGCTCCGATGTCAGCCGGAGCAATCTTAAACGAATCTTACAAACTCCGCATAAAAGAAACCTTCTGGATTTCTAAGATAAGATAAGATAAGACATACTCAATCCTATATAAAATTATATTCTTATGTTTCAAGAAGTCAAGGGCTGGATTATACAAAATCGTGTTCACTATTATTTGTAGCAGATCATTTTTCATCATCTGTCTCCATTAAACTCAAGTATATCACTCTCCTATACCCTCACCTTATTCCTCTCCCTTGAAGGAAGAGGAATGGTTTTGGGAGAAGGTATCTTCTGCTTATAAAAACAGAAAAAGGTATAATGGCACTCCCTCTGAATTAAAAGGCAGCGGGACTTCAGGCTTACGCCTGTGGGACCATTACACCTTTTTCACAAATAGTATATACACAATTTGTGAAAAGTCAAGTGCAAATTGCAAATGGTTCACATCTTTGCGCTCGAAAAAAAACAAATCCCAAATCCCAGGCACGAAAAACAGAACATGCAGGAAATGCAGGATCGCTACGCTTGCTAAGGGTAAATTCCAAATACCAGACTAAAAAGACTAAATAGACCAGATAGACGAGAGAAACCAAAAAGACCAGATCATACTGGCTGCGA